>Ga0209777_10003071_pt1 | contig 21133 bp, 26 predicted proteins | sample FrelakmetHBP12HB_FD_187147 | JGI IMG/M metagenome (GOLD analysis project Ga0209777, IMG submission 187147) | Freshwater lake sediment microbial communities from the University of Notre Dame, USA, for methane emissions studies -HBP12 HB (SPAdes)... | ecosystem: Environmental > Aquatic >...
AATCAAGCGTATACATCCGAGATCAATCACGTCACCATAAGGTTATAATCATTGATGATCGTCAGCAACGATTACCAACCATGGCCGCCGAGTGAGGATGCGGCAACGCCCGATAGGGCTTGCCGAGGAAACGAGGCGGAACAGGAGATTATAAGGGCGCAGCCCTTATTTCACCTTCAGTCAATTTGACATAACCTGTCCCATCGTCATGAATCACCAGATCCGATGTATCAAGGTTGCATATCTCGCTTGGCGGTCGTGGCCCAAAGTTAAAACCAAAGAACACTACTGTTTGAAACAACACGTTCTCATAGGAATCCGAGCTGTATTCTGCGTGATAGAGTTTGTTCACGATAGCCGGTACGGGGATGACGACATCACGGTGAGACTCAGATGTCTTTATTCGCGGTGTCTTGACGTACTTATCCCAGTCCTCAGTGTATTGCCTGAATGCTTTAAGAAACATCAACACTGCTTTTTTCTCATGATACAAAGCGTTCGGTGACGCGCCTTCATGTTCAATCCGATAATCCATGTGTCGCAGGAAATCCTCCGGTTTAAGGTTACGGAAGTTAATCGGACAGACATGGGTCTCCATCATTCGTGCGTACCGCAGATGCTTCTCAATCGTCGATAATCCAAGCTCTTGACGCACATGCGCATGAATAGCCACATCATTAAAAGTCGCTGTCTCAGGATTGAGAAAATACGGGACATCAGTTCTTTTGATATCAGTTAATAGGCTTTGCAGTTCCTCCATTCTTATCCCACATTCGGGGAGTATGCTTTTCACATTTTCGCCTATATCTAAAAATCTGCTCCATTTTCCGTTTTTGCCTCCTTCCAAGTCGATATCTGACTTGATGGGATTTGAATCATTTGAATCTTTAATAGTGTTTTCGTGAATAGGTTTCAATTACTGATAACCTCCAAAAAGTTTAAAATAAAATCATTGATTAGTAATTTCGAGGAGAAAATGGCTAATCCCGGAAAAATAATATTTTTGGTAGGTGCTTGTATTCTAATAGTATACGGGGGTCTTTTCGGATTTTTTGCAGTAAATGGATATATATAAAAAGGAGACCTAAACCTAACTTTAATGAATATTTCTTGGGCCTTTGGACATTTGTTTATTTTTTTAACAATATTTACTACCACATTATTATTAGGTTTATTTTTCCTTAAACAAGAAAAATAATCGACAAAATAATCACTTGATTTTTTACTTCTCATCGATACTCCTTACCCAACCATCAATTTTCAGGGGGGATGATTTTTTACTCCACCTTTGATAATATCCTGACTTGGTTCTAACCTTACCATCTTTCTTCCCCTTTGGTCTCCCAAGAGACTTCCCTTGCTTCCTGGCACGATTCAGACCCAAGTTGATTCGTTCCACGATAAGCTGTCGTTCAAACTGTGCAATAGATCCAAAGATGTTGAAAATCAGCTCACCACTTGGTGATGTGGTGTCAATAGGCTCAGTCATGCAAATAAACTGAATACCAAGATTCTTCCATTCAGAGACAACTTGAATAAGATGCTGAAGAGATCTCCCAAGCCTATCGAGTTTCCACACCAAAACAGCATCAAACTTCTTTTCTCTTGCATCAATCATCAGTTCATTGAGTGCTGGTCTGGAATCCTTTAAGCCACTAGCACGATCAACATAAGTATAATAGATTTCAAAACCTCGATTCTCAGCATATTGTGTAAGTGACATCACCTGATTTTCAGGATGCTGATCTTCTTTGGAGACTCGACAATAAATGGCTATCTTCATTTTTCCAACTTCGCCAGCATCCATTGAACATTGGTTTTAGCTATCACTCGTTGTTCATATTCATCAACATCAGTGCTTGTTGAATCATCCACCATCCTCTGTGACTCCTCAATCAACCAAGGTTTTATCCTATCCAGTTCATCATTAATGGCCTTCTGTAAATTATCAAACAGTTCAGATTGACTATTATCAGCAGAATAGGAATCCCATCGTTCACTAGATTCACCAAGATCTGCCAAAACACCAATCCCATCAGGATAATGAATATCGTCACCATATGCTATTGAATCTGCATAATCAGGGATTCCATCAATCATCCTCTGTAGTTTCCCTGAAATACTATTCAACAATATTTCGATACGTATTTTCAGATGCCATCTCAATAATGTATCTAGTTCTAGAGGAGTTGGAGTGATTCTGATTCCAAGTTGTCTCATCTTAGCAACAGTATAATCCAAAACAGGATTCTCTAAGTTGAATCGTTTTTTCAACAGTGTAAAAGCAGATAATTCCCATCGTTCTTTTCTCTTGTTACGATATTGTTTTGCCTCCTGTTGTGGTGATAACTCCAGCATGGTGGAATCATGTTCGTTCAGACCTAGATCAACCACATTGTCAAGCCATAACTCCAGATGTTTTGTCCTTGTACTACCTATATCAAATATTTTATAGATCCAATCTCCTGAAGTATCAGCATCATGGAGAACTAAAACAGGTCTTTTATCATCTTTAAATAAAGTTCTCATCAATCGTGTGGAATATCCTTGACCAGCAACAATTGCCCATCCATGATTGCTTAGACTCTTGATGTCCTCAGCTTCACCAGCTTTCTCAACAAAGATGAATCCTCTTGCTCGATTCGATACCATCTCAAATTGAGAGAGAGTCAATTCCTGACCTATGTTGTATATGATTCCTAGTGGCTTTGCTTCAGGTCTTTCAAATCCTATTCGTTCTAGTTGAGGCCAGAGATCTTGAGTATAGTACGTATATCTTTTAGGATGTAAGAAAAAATCGAAATCTTGTTTTGTTATCTTGTTTTGTTTTAGGTAATCGTTGTTCAGGTAATCTCGTACGATATACCAGCCATCTCGTAATCGTTCTGTTTTTATCTCGTCATAATGCTGTTTGATTATCTCTCGTACTATAGGCCAGAGCTTGTAGTTGTTCTGCTTTTTCATCGTTGCACACCAACCTCGATGATAAACTCATTCTCTCTGCCATTCTTCTTGATGCACTGAATCCAAAGAATCTCAGAACCTTCTTTGACTCCCAACTTCTCTCTGAGCTGATGAGGAAGCACAACTCTGCCTTTACTGTCGATGGTGCTTCGTTTCCAAAGAACACAATTATTGTATTTCTCGAATTTTTCACGATCTGAGATGTTGCTCATGCTCGTTCCCTCCTTGAAAAACGAGAAAGTGGGAAAACATCGGTACAGATTAGCACATTTGATAAAAGAAAACGTGCCAGAGGCCTCAGAAATGGCTCGTATAGAGGAGAAATCATGGTTTTGCCTCCAACTTCAAATAATATCCAGTAAAAGCAAATGGTGACTTGTCAGAATGGCAATGAGGATTCCTATGTCCAGGCATAGGGCCATGATAGTGATTCCTCTTGCAAAACTCACAAAAGAAAAACCATTGACCAGCTTTTTCCTTGCAATAGACCACAGGAATCTTGTGACCTTGCAAAATCTCATATTCCATTATTCATCACCTTTTGTTTTAAAAGTGGTCAAATGGTAATGCTCATCGTCATTTGCCCTCTTGATGTCAGTTGGATTATGAGGATCAGATGTGAGACCTCTCAATACATCATCAACAAGTTTTCTGTTCTCCATTGATGAAAATCCAATAGCATCACATATTTCGTTGATAGACCAATCATATACCATTTTCGTTTGCATCCCGGTTTCTATTTTACTTACAATGTCTTTGTATTCATCGCTAATTGCAAACCCGTCATTTTGTTGTTTTACTACTAACCCTCCTAACACACCTAACACTCCTAACCAACGTTTTGTCTCCAAGATTTGTTTCAATCCTCTCCTGTTAATCTCATAAAAAACCTTGTTGTTAGGCCTTCTTTTCTTGAAAATTGGGATGGTTGAAAGTTTCCCACCGATGAAACATTCCAGTTGATGTCTCTTGGTCTCATAATCTCCTTTTTCCAAACTAGAATACTTTTTGGTGACAATTGCTTCAGCAATAGTTTTCACAGAGAAATCTCTAGTTTTATCCTCATCATCCACCAGGTCTTTGGTGTTATTCCACAGATATTCATAGAGAAGAAATTCCCAATCATCATCCAAATCTGTGATGTCTGCTTGTTCAAAATACTCTTTAGCAAAACCAAATATCTTATTGTAAACATCATCACCAATGATTTTGGCAATAGCAAAAAGAGGTTTGAACAACTCAAGCTCTCTAGCTGAAAAATCCTTAACCTTTAATGTCTCATAGGTTTCCTTCACTTGTTTCCAATACTGTAATAAACACACATAGAGATCGTTACGAATTGGAGTGAAAATAGGATTCCTAAAATCAATATTGATGTCTTTGGCATCCCTATGTTTTAACAAACGAATCTCAATGACTCTTTCCATTGTTATTGGGTCGTAACCAATACCTTCAACATTGTTGAACATCAGATGAGAATAAGCATTGTAACCCTGTGGTCTGAATCTCCTCCCGCCATCACTTCTCAAAGCCTTGAAAGGTTTGTAGTTCACTTTGATGTGCCTGATTATCTTCTGTTTATCCTCCTCTGGCAAATCATCCAAATCATCAATAAGAATCGTTCCACCAGTGCTTTCAATAATCCTGTAAATTGAGGCACTGCTGAAGTCTGGAGATCCTATTGGGTGAAAACACGATCCACGATATATCATCAGTTGATTTGTCTTACCTGATCCTGGCTCTGCATGGTTGAATGTTCTACTGTTGGCATCAAACAAGAAAAAGAAGAAACTTCTCAGGATGTCCAAAGCAATGTAAATATGGCATCGTTCATCTTCATAAATCATGAACTTCTTGTTGATTTCAATCAACAGTTTGTAGAGTTTTTTGATATCAACTGTATAGTTTTCAAAAAGCCATTTTTTTATTGAATCATTTTCCCAGCAAGAATCAAGAACATCAAAATAGAAATCTTCTCGATAGTTCAGATTAAAATCAGTCTTGATGTGATTTGTGCCTGTTTGGTTTTTCTCATCTCTAAGATCAATATATATCTTCCTGTCGCTGGTCACCACAGCATTTCTGGATCTTCCGTTATCCTCGGTGACATAAGTTCCTATGTAGCATACTCCATTGTTCAATCCTCTTCCGATGCTTTGAAAGGGTCTTTTTTCTTTTTCCAGGTAGTGTTTTATTAGATATGATTTATCATTAATGTTAGGTATGTTAGGATTGTTAGGTATGTTAGGTGTGTGAGGTGCGTTAGGTCTATTCTGCAAGAATTGTTTTGCTTTCGTTATCGATGTGTTTTGGTACTGTTTTGATGCTGTTTTCCATTTCCCTATCTTTGACATCTTCAAAGCATTTCTCACCCTTTCCTCGGGGAGTCCTTTTGATAACAGAATCACAATCAGAGACTCTTCAGCCTCGGATCTGGATTTGTAACCATAATCTTTCCAACAGCCATCAAAAAGCCTTTGTGCCTTCAGATCTGCTTTGAGGATATCACCAAGATCAATAGTTGGATCAACAGGCAAATCTTGAACTTCAACTTCAAGCTCTTGCACTGGTGATAACGAATTAAAAACATCTGTGTTGCCACTCACCACAGCCTTGGTGATTGCATCCTTTTCTTTCTCAATGATGTTGCATAATCGATAATTCTCTTTAGATATCCCTTCCTTCACATTCCATGTGCCAGGTATCTTGACTCTTCTTGCAATGTCTTTGCTGATGCAATCAATCTGACAAACATCGTTATCGAATTTCTTAAGTTGTTGTTCAAGAACACTGAGTTTCTCTTTGACCCCTGGTTCATTGCTGACTTTAATTGGGATGTAGATGTGAAATCCATTCCCACTATCAACAAGCATCGAGACTCTCAGGTTGATTTTCTCATCAAGTTCTTTTTTTATTGCATAGGCTGTCTCTTTGGTTTTTTCTTTATCTTCAGGTGTGGATACTCCATTTTTCTTTCTCTCATCTCTCACATCGACATCGATGAGGATGTTGTTCACTTCTGTGATGTTCTCTGTTTTAATTTTAGATGATGATACTGGATTTATTGAGACACAGGATAATCCTTTGAGGTTGTATTCTTTGCAAAGATATATGAGTTCATATCCATCTTTTATGAGATTTGTTGATGATGCTTTGCCATCTGTTGTAAAGCATTGAAAAACATGAGGTTGTGTATTGTCTCCTGATGAGGTGTGGTTTAACATCAACCAATAATCTACAATTTGTCGATTGTCGATGTTGAATTTCTTTTTAGTTGCCGTGATTCCCCTCCTTAGAAATAATTATTTGAATCACATCCGAATATGGTATTTTCCGTAAGCCATCCTTGATTTTCAGCGTAATATAACCTTCAGATACACTTAGCACATCGCCAGTAATAAAAAAAAGCCGAGTCGGTCGTAGAAAATTTGGGACGCCAATATTAACACGTTTATTCAAAAACTCTTCAAACATTCAGTTCACCCTCAGTCACCCTCATTCCTTTACTATATATGACGCTATATGACTATATATGTTCAGAAATATTTATAATTTACTGTCACATACTGTCATATTATGCAAGGACTTCAAATAGAACGCAATAAAGTCAGAACATCAATAACATTAGATCCAGAACTTTTCGCTTGGGTAGAAGCCAAAGTAAAATCGTATGAGTTCGCAAGTTTTACACATGCGGTTGAAAGAGCCTTATATCTACTAAAAGAAATAATGGATGAAGGAAATTATTTTTCAATTTATGAAACAAGTACAGATACAGAAAAGGATAGAATTACAATATTACCTCGTGGAAAAAATTACAACACAAGGAATGAAGCGCCTATAATCACACCACCCCCAAAACGAAAATTTAAGAAAAAATGATATAACAGAGTAATCTTATCGGTCAAGCATTACCACAGTTTTAACTCATGTTTTTGTGCTAATCGTTGACATTGATTCCCTTTATTTTTTTATATCTCTTTTTGATTTCTTCTTGGTCAGTTAAGTCTCCAAGTATGATTTCTTCGGCAAGGTCATCGAACTGCTTTTTTTGATTTTTTATTATGATAAAACCCACGATATACAGACCCAAGAAAAAAATAGTAGGTATTAGTGCCTCATATTTTGGTCTTCCAAACCATTGAAGAACTTCGACTCCCCCAAAAACCCCAGCGATTACAATTGCAGCGAGTGCTATCAAATAATTATCATGCGATGACGACAGACTCATTAAATACGATACCCAGTCAGAGTTTGTAATAGGGTTTTTACTTTCTTCTGGTTTTGTATTTTTTCCAGCCATAAATTATCTACCTATAAAGAAGACACATTAAAGGAAATGTAACTGACATCATTACGAAATTCGCCATCATAACTCACATCAAAATTCCATGTATATCCTGAGGGAATATTATTATGGATAGCAGTTTCTGATGCTAACCAAGCACCCTTTGAGTTATAGAAATTAACAATAATTTGGGGATAATTTAAAAAATTATTTCCTATATTTTTTGCTACACCTGGAACATGCCAAATCGGTTGATTATCAAGACTAACATCAGTAATTTTTAATAATTGTAAATTTCCTAATTCTGGTCCTGTTGGATACGACCATGTCCAATTGTTTTGATTCATCAGTTCTAGGGTAAATGGTTCTTCTCCCGCAAAAGATTCTTGATTCCACTTTTTTTCATCAGGACCGATATATTGTAAATATATTTGTTTTCGTTTATTAACATTAGATGTTATTCCACTGATGTTTAAATCCCAAATCACCCTACAAGATTTCTGTAAAGGAGGATTTTCTCCATATGGGAGGCGATATATTTTTCCTGATTCGTTGAGATAATTATAAAAATTGACAGTATAGAACATATTTCTTTCTTTAATAAAACTATAATTTACAATTTGTATCTGTCCAGTATCACCAGTTACTTTTGTTCCGCCTGACAGTGTTTTATCCGTAGTTAATGGATTGCTTATTTGATTACATCCACTCAATCCAACACAAACAAGCAAAACTATTATGAGTTGTTTTTTCATATCTTTTCACTCTCGATTTGAAAGTTTTATTGTTTTTTATTCTGGTTGTCACGTTTAAGTTGTTTCAACCATATCTTTTCCATTTTATCCTGCTTTTGTCTATATCGCCAAGATTTTAATTTCTGCCACCCAGATTCCTTTTTTTCTACAACTATAGGTTGGAAATCTGCTTCATCTACAGCAGGAATTTGATAAGCATCAAATTTTCTCGTATCATATTTTATCATATTAACACAACCCAACACTAAAAAGAACTGCAACGATTCCTATGATTACTAATTGTTTTTTCATAGTCTTTCACTCCCTATTTTTCTAAACTTGATACCTCCATCCATTTATCTGATTATAAGTGTAAAATATATTTGCCGTTGTTTCAATAATGGAGTCGGTTCCATCTGCATATTTAACCTCTACAACAGCATGGTTAACTGCTTGTGGGCTTGTCATATGATTTGCGTCACAATACCAAATATAAATGCTTAAATCATAGTGTGCTCTGTTCTCACCTGCCTTGAACAAACTCGCCATTAAAATTGTGGTGTCACCGCATTGTCCTCGTCCCTCTGTTATTGTTTCAGCAGGCCAACGATAATGGTCTCCCAGCCCAGAACCATAGGTCACTATCTGGTCTTTGAAATTCACGACTTCTTGAACAAATTCTTTATCTGTTTTTCCATCGGTAAAACCTGAAATGACATTAGCAAAAAAATCTGCTTGAACATATTCCCTCAAATCCGTAACCGTGTATGTTTCCCCTGTGTTCGTATTTGGAAGATGGAGTAGGGCAGTTGGTTCAGGCCAAGTGATATATGCTCTGTATGTATCGATAGGAACCGTCCATTCTGCAATCGTTCCATCTACCTCATGAAATCGCCAGTGGATAGTTCCATTCTGAATTAAGGTTGACGGAGCATATAATGTTTCATAGGAACTGTGTAAGTTGTTATAACTGGTTTGAAGCGTAGCATAACTATTTTGCAAATTATTGTATGTTATTTGAAGTTCATTATAATTGCTTGTTACACTATTATATTCGGATTGAAGCGTGTTATAAGTATTTTGAAGACTACTGTAATCATTTCCGAGACGTGCATATTTATTTTCCTCAACGATTCCAATTGATGCTATTAACACTACGATGATAACTGTTAAAGCAATCATCACAAAAAAAAAATCTCCTGTTACTTTTCTTTGTTTCAGATTTTGAAATTACTGTAGATGCCTCATTAGATGACGATGGTTCAATACTGTTCTCCAATCCCGCTTTTTGTTCGCCCATGGGTTCAATGCTCGGGAGTTTGTCATTTTCTTTCTGAGGTTGTTTTTCTCCCCCCGTTTGTATTCTTTTTTCTGAAGTTTCTTTGTTATATTTTTTATAACATTTATCGTGCATTGCTCTGTTATTTACTTTATCTATCCAAGTATATCGAACTGCCAATAAACCAATTTCTTTCCCGCAATATTCGCATTTCGTCATAACCTTTGCCTCCACTCTGTAGTTTTATAACAATTACAATCTTAAAAACCTATACATCTAAAAATTTAACTTATATTGCGTACCTTTTACCATCTTCGTTTATTTTTATAGTAATATACAGGTCTTCCTTTTCTTGATGACCATTTGCGAACTCTTTCTCTTTTTCCATATGGCCAGAATCCATATTTTTTACTAGCTTCATTATATGCGATTTTAGCATAACTTTCTTCTGCATTTTTTTGTAATTCAATGAGTTTAGTCTTATCGTCTACTGCTGTTTGTTGTGTAATGCGTTCTGGCATAGAAAGTTTAGCTTCTTTAATGTATAATGAAGCGTAACAAAGAAACCAATACAATGCACCTATTATTACCAAGATTATCCCGATATCTTGAATGATTGGATTGTTTGATAAAAAAATGATTAACATACCAATTATTAAAAAACCAAAAATTAAAACAATTTTTTTTAAACCTGAATCTTTATTTGCCATATATTTTTAAAACAATTCCTTCTTTAAAAACCTATACATTTGAAAACTTAATTCATATTTTGTACTAATTAATTACAAAAATCAAAAGAAAAAAAGAGAAGGGATTCTTAGTATCCTAATAAGTGTCGTAGTATCGGGAACGCGTGTGGGAATCGCTGGAACAACCATTCCAAGAACTGTGGTATCGGTTTGTCATATGAATAGGGCATTGTTACTGTCAGCGTCGCCCAATCACTCTCCAACCCATACGGGTCTTTTGCTTTTACCTTAATTAGATATGTTTCTTTTTTATCATATTGATGAGAATAGGAAATGTTCTGTTCAGACACATAAGGGCCTTGCCATTCAGTGGTCGTGTTATCCCCCCAGTCTACCATATAGAAGATTTGGTTCCCATTCGGGTCACTGCTGATCACTGAAATTTCATAGGGTTTCTTCAGAGTCCCTTCTACATTACCTGTAATAATTGGTGTCAATGGAGCTTTGTTCTCAATTATTGCAAGAGTTTTATTTGTAGAATGTGACCATTTCTCTTGATTGTCCTGGACAAAGAATTTGATGGTGTGGACACCGGGTGAGAGAGAATTAAGAGTAAAAGTATTATTGGTGTTGATGAGTAGATCGTCAGCCTCCCACCAGTATCCTACAATGGTTCCATCGGAATCATTCCCATGACCGGAAAAAGACACTGTTTGAAACTCCTGAGCAGGATTTGGACTGATCACATCAATTGTCGCGATTGGACGAGCATTGGTTGTTCCCCCCTCACCACCGCCACCACCGCCATCATCATCGTCATCATCAGGTTGGGGACTGGGTTTAGATGTTGGATTAATTATCTTTTCAGAGCTTATCAGATATGAATGACTGATGATTTTCATTACTGCATTGAAAAAGCATCCTTGGAAAGAGGGCATGCTTATTTTAATGGTTGCCCACTCAGACTCCAGACCATACTTATCCTTAGCTTTCACTTGAACAACATAACTTCCTCGTTTCTCATACAAATGCTCAAAACTGGTATTCAGACCTGAGGTGTAGGGGCCATCCCAGTTTATTGCTGTTTTATCACCCCAATCAACCATATAGTAGACTTGGTTGTTATTCGGATCGATACTATTCACAGTGATGGTGCATGGTTCTTTTACTGGTGATTTTGGTTTTGCGGTTATCGTTGGTGTGCTCGGTGGCATGTTCATGATAATCTGCAGGGTTTGGTTGACAGGGTCACTCCATTTCTTCTGATTATCTTTCACCCAGAACATAATCTTATGTATACCGGGTGTGAGATTATTTACACTGAAAGAACTATCATTGCTCACCAATGTATCATCGATGTTCCACCAGTATCCAATAATGGTTCCATCAGAATCATTCCCATGACCGGAAAAAGACACTGTTTGAAACTCCTGAGCAGGATTCGGACTGATTCCATCAATGGTAGCAATTGGACGAGCATTGGTTGTTCCCCCCTCACCACCGCCACCACCGCCATCATCATCGTCATCATCTGGTGGAGGACGGGGACTGGGTTTATATGGCGGATTAATTACTGGCATTGACACAATCGAACTGCTGTTAATGCTCTTCGATACATCATTTTTTGCTTTCATCACATTGGACGTTATAATGATGGCAGTGGACATAAGAATAAGAATCACGGTAATAACGACAAACCAATCAAAAAAACTCTTTCCACGTCTCATATTTATTTTTTGCATAAAGCATTCCTCCACATTCTTATATTATTTTAAGAGTTGTTATTCTTTTTTATAATAAAAACTTTCTCGCAATAATATAAATACGACAGATCAATTTTTAACAAACCCTGAACGTTGAAGTATTTTTTGTAGTAGTGGGAAGAGATTTGGATGGTTTTGTAGGAACTGTATAAATAGTGTGTTCACTCTTGTGTTACATGGCATCGTTACTGTGAAAGTCGCCCAGTCACTTTCTAATCCATAAATGTCTTTTGCCTTTACTGTTATGTTGTATTCTCCTTTGTTCTCCCATATGTGAGAGACGTTTAATTTAAGTCCTGATCCTAAAAAGTTTGTCCATCCGTTGTTCGTATGATCACCCCAGTCAATAAAGTATGAGACCGTATCATTATTCTGATCTGTGGACATAATCGTGTAGGCATACTCCTTACCAACGTCTCCATTCAAAGACCCTTGGATGACAGGAACTAGCGGTGCATCATCATTGAAACCATTAATGGTAAACACAAAATCGGGGTCTGGGTGTTTCACACTAAGGTTTTGAAAACTCTTCCAACATGATCCTGTTACATTATAACAGAACGCGTTTCCCCCAGAGTAAGGATTATTATCCATAGCTCTCCACACAAAAAGATTTGAAAATTTAGCAGGATCTGGATTCCAGACAATATAGTACGTCTCCGAAGGATTCACGAGGACATCTGGGATATCAACGGTAACCTGAGTTATTTCTCTATTTTCAGGGAGATCAGTCGATTTAATGAATGCTGAAGCAATCGCATCACCCGTCAGTGTATGACGTAATGATATTTGCAACAGGGCATTTTCATTTGATGAAGATCTTTGCCAAAGCGTCAGATTTATTGAAGTGATAATGTTGAAAGGGGGGAGAAAACTCTGTGCCAACATTTCACCAGGATCACAGCACCATCCATATGGAGTAAAGCCATTATTTCCGCTATCCCCACCACCTCCTCCACCCCCACCTCCATCATCACCATTATCATCACCATCTGGAGCAGGTAGGGATGGGCATAAAACAATCACAGACATCAAGCACAATAGACTGATCATCAGCACCATTAAAACATTCAACTTATTTTTCATGCTTGCCTTCCTCCATTATAAAATTTATACCTGCATTGCCAAAAAATATCCTATGTTTCTTTTTAAACTTTTCTAAAAAATATTTTTCATAACAAATGTAACATAAAATCATGAGACTGATTTCAATCTCCACATTGCTATAACCCTGTGGTTGCTTTTTGCGCTAAATGATGACAATGACATTATTTCAATGTAATACTTCTTCATGTTGTTTCTTTTTAGTGCATTCGGCACAGATATAAGTTCCAAATATTTCTATAATTTTTTGTCGTATCTCCAGATGGTGACTAACATCAAAACACATGTATTCGTTGCACTCCGGACATCTTAAATAAAATTTATTTACCTCCGTCTTACGCCCTTCCCAAAAGGATTTTGATTCCTTCTGCTCCTCATGAAGTAAAATTTCCCGTATGAAATCAGATTCACTTTTCCCTGAGATTCTCACCATCTGCTTAATCTTGTTGTATTCTTGTATGCTTCTGCATCTAAAACTTATTGTAGGATGCTCTTCGTGATATTTTTTTGACATTTTTCACCTCAATCAAACGATGTTCAAACTGCCATGAAACCATGGCGAAACCATTTTCAAACCAATTTCAAACCCCGGTTCAAACACCACAAAAAAAACAAGCCTAATTAATTCCATAATCACTCCTAAATCTTGATAGTCTCTTTTCTTCCTGAAAAGGTACGAACAGCTAGTACCCCGCTTGCGGCGAGTGTGCCAATAAGAGCCCCGGTTGCTCCTCCGATAACCAAAGACATGGGTAAATTATTTGGGTCATTTGGTCTAACACTATCTAAGATCAGCTTTGCCGCACCTGTTCCACCAACACCGGCTAAAAAACCGAATAGAGCAAATGTCGTCGACCCTGACCAAGATTTTTTTTTAGTTTTCAACCGCATTTCATACACCTGATATGAAAAAGTAATTGTTAGTATTTAATTTTTTGCACATAAACCGCAAATATTAAAGCCTTATAGTTTAATAATTAAATATGGAACTCTGCCCAATTTGTAATTTTTTAGTATATGAATCTAAAAGAAAATGCCCTTGGTGCGGATGGAATTTGTTGGAATGAAAGGTTGCTGTTAATACTCCTAATAAATGAGAGGGTGTTTCTCCGATAATAAAATCAGTCCCTTAATTATTTTTGTTACATTTGTTATGAAAATTACTTTTACAATACATTTATATCAAGCTATAGGATATATAACTCTTATTAAACCAATTATTTTGGGGGGGCGAAAATACCATGAAAAAAAAGATACTTGGTTTGTTTGTGTGTATACTGTTGATAGCTACTGCCATTCCTGCAGTCGTGTCTTTAAAAAATAATGCGATAAATTCAACGGTTCCAAGCATCCCTCTGAGAAGCATGGTAGCGAACTGGACTGAAATGCAAAAGCTGCTCGCCTCAGACGGCGCAGCAGGGGATTATTCTGGCGGTTCCGTTTCTCTTGATGGAAACACCGCCCTTATCGGAGCCGTTTGGGATGATGACAACGGAGTAAACTCTGGATCGGCGTATGTGTTCACTCGTACAGGGACCACCTGGACTCAGCAGCAAAAGCTTGTGGCCTCAGACGGTGCAGCAGGGGATGCTTTTGGCTGTTCTGTTTCTCTTTCTGGCAACACCGCCCTTATTGGAGCACCATACGATGATGACAACGGAGGTGATTCTGGTTCAGCGTATGTGTTCATAAAACAAAGTGAAAATCAACCACCTGGTTCCATCGTCGCCTGGGGGTATAACGGATCTGGTCAGTGTAATGTGCCATGCCCGAACAGTGGTTTTATATCTATAGCCGGTGGCAATGAGCATAGCTTGGGTTTAAAGGTGAATGGCTCTATTGTCGCTTGGGGGAGAGAAAACACGCATGGTGAGTGTGATGTGCCTTGGCCGAACAGCGGTTTTACGGCTGTTTCTGCAGGAGGTTATCATAGCTTGGGTTTGAAGGTGGATGGCTCCATCGTTGCCTGGGGAGGGAATGATTACGGTCAGTGTAATGTGCCATCACCGAATAGCGGTTTTACAGCTGTTGCCGCAGGCTATTATCATAGCTTGGGGATGAAGGCGGATGGCTCCATCATCGCCTGGGGATATAACACTGATGGTGAGTGTAATGTACCATCGCCAAACACTGATTTTATGGCTATTGCGGCGGGTACGAAGCATAGTGTGGGTTTGAAGGCGGATGGCTCCATCGTTGCCTGGGGAAATAACGATTTTGGTCAGTGTGATGTACCTTCGCCGAATAGTGGTTTTACGGCTGTTGCCGCATGCGGTTATAATAGTATGGGTTTGAAAGCGGATGGCTCCATCGTTGCCTGGGGATGGAACGACGACGGTCAGTGTAATGTGCCATCACCGAATAGCGGTTTTATGGCTGTTGCTGCAGGCGCTGGGCATGGCTTGGGTTTGAAGGCGGATGGCTCCATCGTTTCCTGGGGAAGTAACTATCATGGCAATTGTGATGTGCCATCACCGAATAGCGGTTTTACGGCTATCGCCGCAGGCCATTTGCATAGTTTGGGTTTGAAGGCTGGAGTTCCTCCGATAGATGTCTATGTTAAATATAATTTCAATTCTTTAACACCTGGCTGGGGATACGACCATTTTTCAAGTATTCAAGCAGGGATTGATGCTGTTGCTGAACATGGAACGGTGTATGTTTATAGTGGAACGTATTATGAACATGTAGTCATTAGTAAAACCTTAACTCTTATTGGTCAAGATAGGAGCACTACGATTATTGATGGTGGTGGGATTGGTAATGTTGTCTGTATCTCTGTTGATTGGGTAAACATGAGCGGATTTAACATTACCAATAGTGGAGATTCCTCATTTGATGCAGGAATTTATATAAGTTCTGATTTCAACATTGTTATAGGCAATAACGCATTAAACAACAAATATGGCATCATCCTATTTTCTTCCAGTAACAACGTAATCACGGGTAATAATGCATCAAACAATATTAACGGCATCGACCTAAGCTATTCCAGCAACAACAATATAGTCACGGGTAACAATGCACACTCAAACATCATAGATGGCATCAACCTAATGTATTCCAGCAACAACAATACAGTCAAGGATAACAATGCAAACTCAAACAACGACTTCGGCATTCTCCTATTCTCTTCCAGCAACAACACAGTCACGGGTAACAATGCACACTCAAACATCTTACGTGGCATCAGCCTATGCTATTTCAGCAATGACAATATAGTCGCGGGTAACAATGTATCAAACAACTACGATGGCATCCTCTTAATCACTTCTTGCAACAACAATATAGTTGCGGGTAACAATGCAAACTCAAACAACTACTACGGTATCCGTCTATTCGAGAGCGCCGAAAACAACACAATAATGGGTAACAATGCATCAAACAACCGCGAAGGAATCCACCTTAACTTTTCCAGTAACAACAATACAGTCAAGGATAACAATGCATCAAACAACGAAATCGGCATTTGCTTAAGCAATACCAACACTAATATAATCAAAGATAACAATATAAACTCAAACAACGAAAACGGCATCTACCTAAACTTTTCCAGCAACAACACAGTCACGGGTAACAATGTATCAAACAACGGCTGTGGCATCTTCCTATACTTTTCTAATAACAACATCATATACAACAATTATTTCAGTAATGCAATCAACGCCTATGATGATGGAAATAACTTCTGGAATGTCAGCAAAACACCTGGAACGAACATCATTGGAGGACCATATTTGGGTGGGAATTACTGGAGGGATTATACTGGTGCTGATACAGAAGGCGATGGATTAGGTGATACAAAAGTACCATACGGACCTGGTGATTATCTACCACTTACGGATATAAACTATGGTCCAATAGCAGATGCCGATGGTCCCTATACCTGTGAATTAGGTCAAACAATAACCTTTGATGGTTCAAAGAGCTACGATACTGATGGAACCATTGTTTCGTATCAATGGACCTTTGGCGATGGGACTACGGGAACTGGAGTCAGCCCAACTCACAAGTATAGCAACTATGGCACATACACGGTGACGCTTCTTGTCACTGATGATGACGGAGCAACAGACCAAGATTACACTACTGCAATGGTCCCGTATAGATATCCCCCTGTTGTCCATCTTCTTTATCCAATTGGTGGTGAAACGCTCAAAGATACTATCACCATAAAATGGAGTGCCCATGATACTGAAGATGGTAACAATCTACGAATATACTTTTACTATAGTTCCGATGATGGCAGAACTTGGTCGCCATTCACCAGCAATCCACAAGAAAACACAGGTGAATATAGTTGGGATACCACAAAACTACCTGATGGAACATACCTATTGCAAATTTCAGCAAAGGACAGCGACAACAATTTCGACTGGGATACCAGCGATCCATTCCAGATTAAGAACCATGAGGAGCCACCAAAAAACCACGAGCCAGTAAAACCCAATCAACCATCAGGTCCAACAAATGGCAAGAAAGGACAAGAATACTCATATACAACGAGCACGACAGACCCTGATGGAGACCAGGTGTACTATCTTTGGGATTGGGGTGATGGTAACAACAGCGGATATCTTGGGCCCTACAACTCTGGTGTCACTATAAGTACGACGCACAAGTGGGCCGTTAAAGGTTCATATAGCATCAAAGTGAAAGCGAAAGATATCTATGGAAAAGAGAGCAGCTGGTCAGATCCGTTGCCTATCACGATGCCATATTCGTTTAACAGACCGATATTACAGTTTTTGGAGTTGTTGTTCCAGCGATTCTCACATGCGTTCCCGATATTGAGACATTTATTGGGATACTAAGTATAGGCTTTTAAAGAAAGAATTGTTACAAAACTGCAATAAGGAAGAGTAATATGGCAAAATGTAAAATTTGTGATAAACACATAGGTTTCTTAGAACAATCTTACCATGATTCAAAAGCAAAGGGGGCAATATGTGAAACATGTGCGGTTGTAAGAATAAAAGAAATCAGTGCAAAAGCTCCTAAGATTAAATGTCCTTTTTGTGAACAATGGTTTCCAAAATTAACCAATGAACAATATAGAGATAGTGCAGAACTGAATGTCCTGAAATATGCTGTTGCACCTGCTTGGGGTTTAGCAGGTTCATTAAAAAATAAACCCTTTATCCAATGTCCTCATTGTGGAATGAAGATAATGCAAGGTTAAGTTTTTAGATGTATAAATTTTTAAAGAAGTAATTGCTACAAAGATGCAAGGAGGAGACAAGAGAAATAATATGCCGAAATATGGAATTCCAACAATAACTAAAAAGCAACAGGAAATTATATTTGGCAGTACTGAAAGTAGAAAACCTATTTTAGCTGGTGTTAAGAAAGAAGTATACAAAAGAGCAAAGGGATGTTGTGAAAGTTGTGGAGAAAAAACGGAAAAATCCCTTGGAGCATTTCATCATTGGAGAGACCCAAAGATTTCACCAACAGTTAAAACTGTTCAATTTCTTTGTCTTAAATGTCATAAAAAATATGGACATAAAATAAAGGTCGTAGTTCATCATAATTTATTTAGGGGGGATTGGAAAGAATCAACAATCTTAAGATTAAAGGTTAGAAAACATCCAAAAAAGAAAATAAAGAAAAAGGTTACTCTTAAAAAACTAAAGACCAAGAAAAAAACTACAAAAAAGAAAACACCTAAAAGAAAAAAGAAATTGACCAAGAAAAAGAGTAAGAGAAAATCAAGTTCTTCTCTGGAGTATTTGATTCCTAAAATAACAATTCCAAAACCTCAATGGTGATATTAGTAATCATTAGAATCGTTTAGAGGTAAAGGAAATGAAATATTGTCCAGAATGTGGAGCAAAAATAGAAGAAATCCGAAATTACTGCCCTGAATGTGGATTTAAATTTTCAACTCAAACCAAATTAGAAGATACCGCTCTTACTATTGAAAAACCCATAGAAACAATCCCTGTAACCAAGCAATCAGATAAAAAAACAGTTACGAAGAAACAAGAAAAAAAGCATAGTAAGACACCTAAACAAAAAATAGCATTAGCAATTTTAATAATCGTTATTATAATAATTATTAGTGCGTGGTATTTAGGTAGCAAACAGAATCCTAATACTTTAACTCCTGACCCTTATACAAGACCTTTAGGGTGGTATTATGTGTATTATTATCCTTTTTCTTCTTTAGGTGATAGAAACATAATGAGAGAAATTGGAATGAATAGAAATAACCTTTTCTATTTTAATGTAGACTCTAGTGCTAAGAAATGGAAAATCGAAATAAAAAAAGTAAATAATGAAAATATCAATGTAACATTGCTTTTTAATAACATCGTCTTTGATACTATTTCTTCTAATGAGAATTTTATACAAAAAGAGTATGACCCGGAAACAAGTAATTATCCATATGTTAATGGATATGACGAACCCGTGTCTTTAATTAATAGTGGTGGTACTATAGTAGTTACAATAACACAATACACTGACTTCTCAGGATGGAGGTTACATCCCATTACACCTCCTACCCCTGTTTCAGTGTATGAATAAATTTATTGTAAGTTCAAATGCAGATGGCTGTTTTATGTGCGCAATAAAAAGACACTAAGAAATTAAAGGTAGGTAAAAAATGACTACAGAATATTTTTGTGCTCACTGCGGAAAAAAATTATCCCCTAATGAGCATCCATGCTCTGGATGTGGTAAAGAAGGAAGAAATATCAAACAATATAATGAAGAAACTATAGATCTAAGTGATAATTTACTTCGTGCTAAACTAAAACGGCCTGGTATTCCTGGTGATGCTTACGAAGTTACACAAAAAAAGAAAATATCTGGAGAAACAAAAAGACCCACTAATGAAACGATAGTTATCGATAGAACTCATCTTGATAAAACCATTAAAACACACATTGTCGATGAACAGGATGGAAAAAAATTGAAAAGATGTCATGATGAAAAAGAGGTTTACAAGGCAAAGCATCGGAAGAAGAATGTAAACGATTAGCACAAAACATAAGATAGAAAGGATATGTTGTTTTGAATGATTATTTTCTTCAAGTAAAAAACTTTATTCTGTGATGTAGTTTATCATGCTGACACTCATTTAACACTTGTAAATTCTCTATTCTATTATCAAGCTTGTTTTCATTTATATGATGAACTACTTCAAAATTTAATAATTTTCTTTTAACAATATATTTCTCTGCAACCCATCGATGAACAAATTGGTCAGAATCAATGAATCTTTTGTAACCGTTACAATCGACATAATAGTTTTTTTCAGAGAGGATTTTACTATATTTTTTTGTGTATTTAGTTCCGTTAGCTGTATAAAATTTTCCTTTTTTTGCGAGTTCTTTTCTATGTTCATTTTCTCGGTGCATATTTCTTTGTTCTAATCGCTTCAATGCTCTGAAGATTCCCATTCTCTCAAGATTTTAACTATGATTATATTTAAATTTATGTTGTTAATATCACAACTTGACCTATTGTCAACGATTAGCATAAAACATTTAAGGCTGAAACTACATTCATTGACCGTAACAAAGACACGGAAAAACCGTGTCAATCATTGACCGTTGATAGTATATAAAACTATCAGTTTCATGGTTTTTGACTCCCCATCCATTGTTTAAACGTTTTATTGGCAAAAACTTATATAGAACAATAACGTTGTTCAATCTTACCTAAACAATAGAAATAAGGAAGGTGGAAAATGGAGAGTATAATAAATAAAGTAGGCAGTTGGCTATTCCTGATCGGAATCTGCGTAGCCCTTCTAGTTGGGCTCATCTTCGGCGTAGGACAAACGACGAATGTAAACCTGACAAATCTTGAGACACCGCTCGGAATTATTGTTGCGGTACTTGGATTTATCGTCGGTATCTTATCGTTCTTTGCCCTCGGAGCAGTTACCCAAGAAAAAGTACCCACGTTCTTGATCGCATCACTGATCTTAATAGGTCTAGCGATCGCAGTGACATCAACTCAATGGATATTCGGAAGCTTCCGCGAGTTAGCACCCCTGTTTACAAACATCACGCAATACCTGGCTATCTTCGTCGCACCTGCTGCCGTTATATTGGTTATTCGCTCTCTCTGGGATGCAGCAAGAACCAAAGAAACAATAAAGTAGAAGGGAAAATCCTTCTTTCTTTTTTTTTTAATTTTATCACCAATTTTTTAGAAAAATGATTACTGATCTTCTGATACTATTTCGTAAAAGAAAAGAAAAAAGAAGAAAACAGCTAGTATCCTATTTTTCTTTTTCAGGGAGTTTCTTGGCAAGACCCCAGAGGTTTTCAAATTTTCCGTTCAGTACTTCAATA
>Ga0209777_10003072_pt1 | contig 21132 bp, 19 predicted proteins | sample FrelakmetHBP12HB_FD_187147 | JGI IMG/M metagenome (GOLD analysis project Ga0209777, IMG submission 187147) | Freshwater lake sediment microbial communities from the University of Notre Dame, USA, for methane emissions studies -HBP12 HB (SPAdes)... | ecosystem: Environmental > Aquatic >...
ATGGTCGAGGTCTTTGAAAGGGTCATATTGGAGATCACTGATGAAAGGGGCTCTGGTTACAGCGGTATCAGTAGTGAGGAGGAGCGTATACCCGTCGGGCTTCTCCTTTGCCAGCAGCGATGCCGCAACGGTTCCACCTCCACCCGCCTTGTTCACTACGACTATCTTCTGCCCCAGACTCTTCTCTGCCGCCTCTGCCAGTGCTCTGGCCAGCACATCTGCCGACCCTCCTGGAGCGAGCCCAACCCAGAGATTTACCGGCCGAGTTGGAAACTTTGTCTGAGCATATACTCCGGGATTGAATAACAACACGGTGAAGGCAATCATCACAACCGCAACCATCACATTTCCCCAAAAGTTTCTTTTCATAGTATGAGTCCCCCCTTCTTAAAATTGCTTTTTCTTGACCCTAAATCCTTCAAAGAAAAACCCCTATAGCCAGCCAACAATAAATCGTTAACCGGTGTTTGAAAACTTCTCGGCGATTTGACGGGCGATCAAAGGGGCATTGCCGCCGGAGCGATTATTGATAATGATATTCATCTGGATATCTTGTTCAAGCCCTGTTTTCATCAGTCGAATTGTGTCTTCGATCATCCGGGGCTGAAGCATCCCTTCGACAATCTTATCAAAAGGAAAGGCTTTGGCGTAAGCTTCTTCATAGCGCATATTCAGAGGGGTCATCAAACGGATAACAGCCTGCTTCCCGGCGTTTATAAAGCGTTGACCAGAACGGGTGAATTGTTTTTCCAAAGGCGGCAGCCAAGTCCAGTGGGAAAGCACCTGACCCACTCCGTGTTGGCCCATCATCTCAAAAACAGGGGCCTGTAAATACGATTCGGTTCGTAATTCCAAATGATAACGGTCATCCCTAGGGATGGCCTCAAAAAACTGATTCAGGGCAGAAACCAGCTCCGGTATCGGAATGCGCTCCGATCTTCGATGATATTCCTGTTCGAAGATAAATCCCCGGATTTTGGGACCCAGAAGTTCCACAGCCGGTTGATAGAACCGCTCGGTAAAGGCCAAGGGATTCAGATAGGCTTCGTTATCGACAAAGTCGGGACCTCGATGTATTTTCCTGGCGGTGATGACTTGAGGGACTTTCAGGAAAAGAGAATCTTGTTCTTTCAGAAAGGTTCCGTATTTTTTAAGCAGATAAAAATTTTGCGTGGGTTGTCCTTTCTCATCCAACAAGAGGCGGTAGAAGGTATAATCAATTTCCAGGATGGAAAAATGTTCAAAGTATTCCTCCAGGCTGTCAACCGGCAGGATTTCTTCTGTAAAGGTTTTTTCCTTTATGACCTTGGATCGCGGGGAGATCCGCTGGAGATATTTCTCTCTGGAATAGATCTGGCCCATCCAACCGATATAGCGGTCGCTGGCGGTCCCCAGAAAAATATTGGGGTGTAGGGTACGAAATAAGAAGTTATCGGCTTCTGTCAATGATGGCATCACTTTTTCTTTGACTTTCCTTGGGGCTGGGGACTGCCGGGGAAAAGCCAATGTCCGTAAATACGCCGTCTTGGAGGTTCTGTTCCCTTCATGGGCATTAAAAGTCCAGCGGACTCTTAGCCTCTTTCACAGTCCTGCTGGGTATGCAGTGGGTGTAGATCATTGTGGTCCTTACATCACTGTGGCCGAGGAGTGTCTGGATTGTCCGGATATCATAATTGGCCTGCAACAGATGGGTGGCAAAGCTGTGGCGGAAGGTGTGGGAAGAAACGCGTTTGGTGAGTTTGGCTTTCCTGACCGCCGCTCTAATGGCTTTCTGAACGTGAGTTTCGTGAAGATGGTACCGTCTTTTCTCATGCAAGTCCTCAACGTAGGTCAAAGTTTTTGCCGGGAAAAACCATTGCCAAACGAGCTCTTTGGCGGCGTTTTTATATTTTCTTTCCAAAAGATGATCCAGAAACACTCCGGAATATCCGGCGGCCAAGTCTTCTTCATGGAGTTTTATAACCCGTTTAAGCTGGTTTTTAAGTTCCGGGATAATTTTCTGCGGCAAGGGGACAGTCCGGTCTTTCTGTCCCTTGCCGTCATGAATGGTCAGGACGCCGGCGTCGAAATTAAAATTCTGAACCCGCAGTTTCATACACTCAAAAAGGCGAAGCCCGCATCCATAAAGCGTTTTAACGACCAGGTCGTAGGGCGAGTAGAGATGGCTGATAACCCTGTCCACTTCTTCCCGGGAGAGAACAACAGGAATATAGGGTTTATGTTTTGCCCTCACCACATCGCGGATCTCTCCGAAATCCTTTTTAAGGACATTACGGAAGAAGAAAAGTAGGGCATTGAAGGCTTGATTTTGCGAGGTGGCGGAAACATGGCAGGAAACTGCTAGATAGGATAGAAAGGCCTTCACATCCTCCGTACCGAGATCCTTCGGAACAACGTTCTTTTTATAGCCTTTAAATTTCAACACCCAGTGGCGGTAGGATTTAAGGGTTTTGGGGGAGTAATGTTTGGTTTTAATGACCGAGACGAGTTCAGAGACGGCAGTTTCCCAGGAGGATTTTATACTGGTCGGGACCCCAATATTTGGTTTTGGCTTCCAGGTTACAAGTGGCAGCGCCGATGGGAGAGGGAGTCGGTTTTCTCTCACCTCAAAGGATTGGGTTGTTTCCCTCAGTGTAAAAGGAGGGTTCGGTTTGGATAGGCGTCTCAGGTCATGATAAAGCGTTACCGCATGGCCCGCTTGTCTGATCTGAATTTCGGATTGCTTTTTTTCCTTGAGCTTTCCAAGGAATTGGGTCAGGCTTTTCGATCCTCCAACAGGAAGGGCGTATTTATGGCAATAATCCAGGTAATACCGCAACCATTTTTTGTAGTCATTATATTGAGATGAAGGAACGGCCCGTTTCTCCAGGAAGGCAACATAACGTGTCAATAACTCAGGTGGTATATTGAGCATGGGATGTTAACCAGAAAGGGTGTATTTGTCCGATTTAGAATGTTACACAGTTAGGAATTTAGCCAGACCGCACCATTTTGTCAATATTTTTTTACATTTAAATCGAGTTTCTGGTACAATTCGGGAAAACTACTTAATTACATTGTTATGCAAAAAGGATGAGCAATGCCATTAAATAAAAATGTTGCAGTCAAATGTACTTATAATAACGGTGGCGAAGGTGATTTTGTTGGCTTTGATGGGACTTGTTCTGAAGAAATAATTAAATTGAATGTTAAAAATCATGTTTGGTGCGGCAATAAAGATTGTGAATGTGCAAAATATGTTAAAAGAGGATTTAAAGGTAAAAAACCGGAATATCCGTGCATGGAAAGCGAACTATTTAATGAATGGCAGTTTGGTTCGGGTTGGTGGCACAATGGTAGATATGCAGGGACACCCAAAAGAGCTAGTTTACAGAAAGGTGGAATTGCAGTATTAACTACTGTTTTCCCGAATGAAAAGGAAAAAGATAGAAGAATTATTGGACTTTATAAAATAGATCAAGTAACAAATAGAAAAGATGAAGAAACGAAGTTCTATGCAGACAAATATTTGAAAATGAGGTTACCATTTGACGAGGCACAGGAGCTTTACTTGTGGGACTATTATATTGTTAATGGTAATAAACCCAACTGGGGTACAGGATTATTAAGATATCTTAGTGATGAGCAAGTAAAAAAGATATTAGAGGATTTAATTCAAACTGTAAAGAGTCCCAATCATCGTGCAATAATAGGAACTCTTTTAGAAGAATATAAAACGATCAACACTGAATTTGTTAAAGGTCTTAGAAAAAGGAATGCCCAAAGAAAAGACATCATTTTGGGAAAGCGTAAATATGGGCCAGGTGGCGAAGGAGAAGGTCACAAGGCATTAAAATACTGGATTAAGGATAATCCAAACAGTATTGGTTTGAACAATGTTACTAATTGTGAAGTTGAATATTCTTTTTGTTCCGGCGATACAGTTAATTTGTTATTTCAAGTAGGAGATAGCAAAGATGTAGTTGTAGAAATTGAAACAGATATTCCATTGCCTGGGAGTCATCAAGCGATTAAATATCGAGCTTTACGATGTGCAGAAAGAAGTCTCCAATTAAATGATGATCGTGTTAAAGCAATACTTGTAGCATTTGAGATACCTACCGAAGTGCAGGTGTTTTGCCAAAAGTACGATATTGAATTCTACAAAATCAATAAAAACTGCATAACAAAGCGCTCCACCTGACGGGCTTCGCCCGCAGGTGAGCTTGGTCGTTCGGCTGAAAAAATGATTGAATATTTCAAGAATCTCTACAAATCAATTAATCTCAACGAAAGATTCAAATGGGGTATACCTCCCAACTGCCCTATTGAATTACCTTTAGAAGAAATGTCTAATTTTTACAAAAACAAATACTTAAAATTGAACTTAAAACTTCTTGAATCTGACAACCTATCAGCTCATTACTGGATAATCCAAAAATGGGGAGGAATAGGAAGCTTTAAGAACACCCAAAATAATAACGAGAAAATTAAAAACTTTTACAATGAATTAAGACAGCAGGAATTAGACCCTAAATCGAAATCGTTTGACACAATTTCTTCTTTGTCGAAGGTCAGCTCTTTTTATGATTGTCGTAATTATTTCATATATGATTCGAGAGCCATTTTTGCTCTGAACTGGATAATATTTAAGTGCGAAAGTCCTAACACACAAAAACTATTTCCACAGCCAGAGGGAAGGAACTCAATCATTAAGAAATATGACCTAAGTACAATCATTAATCTATCCAATAAAAAATTTTCTTACTACAATCAGAATGAAGCATATTTTCAATACTGTAGTATTATAAAAAAAATAAAACCCATAGTATGTCCTAATGAAGAAGCATTTGTTTTAGAAATGCTTCTTTTTGTTGCATCAGTAAAGGAAATTGTAGAAGATATTTCGGAGACTATTAAAATAAATATCAATTAGCCGAACAATGCGCTGCACTGGACGGCGAGTACGCCGCCAGTGAGCTTCGGCGTTAGGCAGGCGGAGGTCTAGATCATGGATACGTTGAAGTTCTACGACATCACTCATCGTGAGCACGTGGTCTGCAATCCCACGAGCGAAGAGAAGCTGGCGCGGCTTGTGGGCCTCCTCCGGCTTCCCGAGGATGCACGCGTGGTCGACATTGCATGTGGGAAGGGTGAGTTCCTGATTCGTCTCGCTGAAGCGTACGGCATCCGGGGAATCGGAATTGACATCTCACCGTTCTGCATCGCCGACGCGCAGAGACAGTTGGAGATGCGAGTTCCGGGGGCAGAGGTCGCCTTCAGAGAGATGAACGGTTCTGACTACAGGCCCGACGAGCCACATAGCTTTGCTCTGGCATCCTGCATCGGTGCCAGCTGGGTCTTTGGTGGGCATGCAGCGACGCTGGAAGCGCTATCGGGCATGGTTGAGCCCGATGGTTGGGTAGTAGTCGGGGAGCCCTACTGGCTCCAGGAACCATCCGAGGGCTACCTTGAGGCCTCCGGGGTTACTAGAGACGACTTCGGGACACATTCCGGGAACGTCGAGGCGGGGGAGCTGCGAGGACTCGACTTGGTTCACACCTTCGTGAGCAATGAGGACGACTGGGACAAGTACGAAGGTCTTCAATGGTATGCGACGGCCGAGTACGCCCGGTCTCATCCGGACGACCAAGATCTGCGCGAACTCTTGGAGCGAGTCGCCAAGGCAAAAGCAGTGTACCTTCGATGGGGGCGAGACACTTTGGGCTGGGCGATCTATGCCTTCAGACATCGTTCATCTCAGGATACCGTTTCGGCTACCTAACATGGCGTTGAACCCGACGGTCGGCTGCGGACGGCCGCCCGCGGGTTAACGCCAAGGTGTTCGGCGAACGCCCAAGGAAGCATCGGAGTCTTAGAACAGATGATTCAGCCACTTGCCAAGTTAAGGTTTGTTGAACGCTACTGCAACCCAAAAGTTGGGTGGCGGGTGTTTGTTGATATAGACCCATCCGAGGAAGGCCGCACTGGTTCCCCCCGACAGACCGAGAAGGCTAAAGCCAGGCAGCGGTTGATGCTTGAACAAGCTCCTGATGCCATTCGCCAACTGAGGGACCTCAGAGTGTTTGTCGGGGAACGCAAGCGTAATTGGAAGGCCCAGTTCCAGGACCAACTGCTACTTCCACCAGGTGATCGAGACATCCTTGCTGTTCATACAGATCGCCGGATACTTTGGGTTGCTGAGGTCGAAGGGGACTCCTCAGGCCAGCCGGAGGGTAAAATCTACAAGGCATTGGGCCAGTTGGTCTGTGCAGTCTCTGAGATGCATATACCCAACTTCAAGCGTTTCTTTTCTCTTGTGGTCTGGGGCGACGATATGGCTACTCATCTAAAGCGGGCACGAGCAATTGAGCAGCTAGGTGTATCGGGCCTGGTGATCTGTGAGCGCCGCGACGATGACCGGTGGCTCTTTGGGAAAATAGGGTAGCTGCCGAACGAGTCATTCAAGCAGACGCCAAACAGCAGGCGCTGCTTAATTTTGTGTTACACGAGAAAATGATGGAGGCGAGCCTTAAATGGCACTGACGAAAATTGAATACGAGAGTCTCAACTCCAAACAGAGAGAAATTTACAACTTCCAGAAGATCGCCGCTGTACTTGCCGACTATGGTTTCAATTGCATGAAGCTGTCCGACGATTGGCAAGGCGCTGATTTCATAGCCTATCATAAAGACGGCAACGAAACTCTGAAAATCCAACTCAAGGCACGCGTGAGCATCGATAAGAAATACCTTGGCAAAGGCCTTTATGTTGCCTTTCCGTTAAACGGCTTTTGGTACATGGTAGAGCATGATCGACTTGTCGAGTTCGTCGGAGAAAGGACTAATTGGCTAAACACGGAATCTTGGACGCAAAAAGGATGCTATAATTCTGCGTCTCCAAGCAGGGAACTTATGGAGCTTCTAAAAGGATGCAGGCTCTGAGCCTGTAACCATGGCGTGCAGCCAATCGCCGATAGTTCCGGCTCTGGCTGACGCCCATGTTCGGTCGATCGCATATGGAGGAGGGTAGGAGACGCCCCATATATTTCTACATTCCAACTCGGCCCGGAAAAACCAATTACAGAAACGTAAAGGGCATTCCCAAGTACCCCCTGTAAAGATGGGAGACGAAAAAATTACGATGGGTAAGGGCTGATTATTCTTAGAGGTGGGAAGGTGTGCATCATGTCGTTTGATGTGGAAAAAATTAAGAATGAGATGAAAAAAAATGATTTGATGCGTTATTTATTGCAGAAAAATGATAAGCTCCACCCTTATTTAAGGAAAATTGTGATTTGTTACATACTGGCTATATTCACTTTCGGAATCATATACTTTGTCATTTATAGAATTGATACAAACAGCTTTTTGATCAATGAAAAAATACATGAGGCCAGAAATCAAGATTCAAAAGCGGAGTTGGACAAGAAAGTTGATATTTTGAAAAAGCAATTGGGCGCTCTAGAAGATTATAAAAAAGAATATGATGAGTTCGTGCAAAGGAATCCGGAATGGAATACCTCCAGCCCGCCAAACTTGTTCAAGAGTAACGCGGATCTGAAGCCCGGAGAAGTAATAATAATGTCAAGCCGATTGGAAAATAGATTTGATTTTTATAGATGGGATGGAGAGAAATGGAAAAAATGGAAAAGTGAGCCGAAGCCAAAACTTTTTTTGTCAGGTTACGATCTCTTGGACATTCGGGAGAGAATTGCAGAAATCAAACCAGAATTAGAGGCGCTCACCACCAAAAGACTTAAATTAGAAAAAAAAGAGATTAGTCCATGGGAGTTTTTAGATTTTATCTATTTCAGCTTACTAACTCAGACTACTATTAGTTACGGCGATATCGTTCCTAATAATCGATTGGTGCGTGGTGTCGTTTCTACTCAGGTTATGATTTCACTATATCTACTCGTAATTTTAATAAATAATTACGCAATGAAAAAGAACAGCCAAACTTCTGGGCAAAGATAGATTAAAAAACAAAGAGAAGAAGAGAAGAAAAAGAAAGAGAAGGGGGCGGCTTTATATTTCTGCTTTCCAACTTATCCCTGAACGGCCAAATATAGAAATGTAAAGGGCGTCCCCAAGAACCCCCGAACCAGTCATTGGAGCCAATCGGCCATAAAGCGGCCTCTGGCTCAATTCTTTGTTATACGGACACAGGAAATGAACCATGCTTACACAATACAGCATAGTCTGTCAGGTTCCCGGAGCCGCTCCCTACACGGTGTGCCCATACAGTGGCACAGATCTATCCCAAGTTCTTGGTATCACACAAGCCGATATGCCTGAAGGCTATTATGGGTGGATACAGGAATGCGGCGAGGTGGTTATTAGGAGCACTGGCCAAATTCAATCTGCCTATGTTGACTTCAGTCCCAATGCAGCGAAGCGTCACCTGAGCGAAGAATCGTCAAAGGGCTCACAGGAGCGCCCCGCAGAACCGCCTTCTGGCGCGATGGATGAGGAGTCTTTTGCTCATCATAAGAACGAGAGGCTTTCTCAACTGCCCCCTCTGCTCATAGAGGTCGGCCCTTATTGTAAGCTCCTTAGGGAGGCCAGGGATGTGTTTGTGGACGGACACTTCTATGCTTGCGTCGCCATGTGCGGGATATCGTTTGAGCGGTTTCAGCGGGACAAGGCAGGGCCGCATGGTGCTACGCGGAAACACAAAATGCCGCGAGTGAGAAAGATACTACAAGAGAATAAAGTCCTCAAGGTTGAAACACTCGCGCTGTGCAAGAAAATGGCGAAATTACGGAATGACTATGCCCATGGAGATGGGCCGAAACCTAAAGAAGACGCCCTCAAGGCGCTTTCATGGATGCACTCCTTCATAGATAACGAAACCAATTTGATGCGCAATTACATGATTGTGGATGGCATACTACATCGAAGCGTCACTGAAAAAATAGACAAGTGATTAAATCCGTATAACAAGGAAATACACTCGACTGCAAGGGCGTTTATTTTCGAGGTTGGTTCAGCTTCAGATGGTGGGTTTGTAGAAAAGGGATGGTTGGCATAACCTTGCAGCGGGTGATCTCTGGCGTTATCTGTTGGAAGGAAAAATAGGGAAGGCTTTAAATATGTCTGATCATCGAAATGGCCATGAAACGCACCAGCATGAACATACCCTTGGACAGCACGTTCATCTCCATATGCATGGTGCTGTCGACCCATCCATTCTTACCACTCAAAGGGGAATCTGGGCCATCAAGTGGTCGTTCATTGGATTGTTCGCTACCGCCGCTTTTCAAATTGTTATCGTTATGATTTCCGGAAGTGTGGCGCTTCTTGCTGACACGATTCATAATATTGGCGACGCTGCCACTGCTTTTCCGCTGTGGATTGCTTTTAGACTTGCATGCCGAAAACCCACTAAACGATTTACCTATGGTTACGGCCGAGTAGAAGACCTGGCAGGCGTAACAGTTGTATTCACTATTCTGCTTAGCGCCGTTGTTGCGGGCTACGAGTCCATTGATCGCTTCTTCCACCCGCAGACCGTGAAACATCTCTGGGCAGTAATCGTTGCATCGGTAATCGGGTTCATTGGCAATGAGGCAGTAGCCCAATTCCGTATTAAGGTTGGTAAGGAAATCGGCAGCGCCGCTCTCGTCGCTGATGGTCATCACTCCCGGGTAGACGGCCTCACCAGTCTGGCCGTGCTTTTTGGTGCTGTCGGGGTCTGGCTGGGCTATCCGCTGACAGACCCTGTCGTCGGTCTTCTCATTACTGCGGCAATTCTCCGAATCGTATGGGAGTCTGGCAAATCCATCTTTACCCGTATGCTTGACGGGGTAGACCCGGAAGTCATCGATGAAATCAGACGCGCTGTAAACCATACTGCGGGGGTAAGGGACATTTCTGAAGTGCGGGTAAGATGGCTGGGGCACCGACTCCACGCCGAGCTGAATATTGCCGTAAATCCAGAACTTTCGGTCGAAAAGGGACATGAAATAGCGAAGGAAGTGCAACACCGTCTTTTACATCAGTTGCGGTATCTTTCCAATGCTACCGTCCATGTTGACCCTGTGGGTGCATCAGGCGAGGCATATCACCGCATTGCCCAGCATGAACACGACGACTTAGCTGCCCATTCCCACATTAAGTAGAGAAGGTGTGGTGGTTAATGAGAACATCTGGGGAAAACAGAACCATAATAGAAGTGGGACGCCCTAAAGATTCTAAGTTTCCAAATATTAGTATAAAAAGTAGCGAATCTATTATACTTCAATTAGGATAAAGTTAAATAATAGCAGGAAAAGAAAATTAGAAATTTAAGGGCGTCCCGCTCTACGCCGTCGCAGCGACGCTAATCAACCCATTGGACACCAATGGTACTCGTCTGCGTGTGCCTTCGGCACCGCAAGCTCGTGCCACGGCTCAACGCCGCATTAAAAGGTCATAAAAGAGAGCATTGCTTTTTGTGACCAATTCAGATATCTCTGTTAATCAAATGAATTGACTCGTTGAGATCATATATTGGAGAAATAGCCTTATGAGTCTTGAAATAATTGTATTAATAATCGTTTCGGTAGTATGGATTGCGGTAGAAGTGTATCTTGTTTTAAGAGATAACGTGCGTGGAAAGGGAAAAATTGCAATAGATCGAAAAACAAGGAATTATAATTTCATCTCACTAATAGTAGCAATAAGTTTGGCGGCAAGTATTAGCTGGATTACGACATTCCGGTTTCATAGTAGAGGAACATCAATTGTATTCTGGATAGGGATCATTATACTATGTCTTGGGCTATTCTTGCGCTACTGGTCGATCACCGTTCTTGGCAAATACTTCAGAACAACGGTGGAATTAGAAAAAGGTCAAAAAGTCATTCAGAAAGGACCTTACAAATATATTCGGCATCCCTCATATAGTGGAATTATTCTCTTTTGTATAGGGTATGGCATAGCAGTTCAAAACTGGCTATCACTAATAATTGCTGTTTCTCTTCCGACGATTTCACTATTATACAGAATTAAAATAGAAGAAGCAGCTCTTGTTAAAGGAATTGGGACTGAATATGAAGCTTACCAAATGAAAACGAAAAAACTAATTCCAGGAATATGGTAGGACAACTTTCTAAGAAAAATATAAAAAGATTTAAAATACAATGACCTTCTATCAAGTCGTTGGAGCTGACCGCGATGAATACGCTTGAGTAGAGTCGCTTACGCTATTAAACAATAGCGACAGATCAGTCTAAAACGGCGCGGCACCTTAACTCTGTTTTATCTCAATAAATTGTGGAAGGTGTAACTAACTATGGAAATAAACTTGATGGAATTGGAACCGAGACATGCCCATGATCTCCTTACAAGTGCCATAATACCCCGACCGATTGCCTGGGTATCCTCTATTAATAAAGAGGGCCAAACCAATCTGGCTCCGTTCAGTTTTTTCACTGGAGTATCGTGGTCGCCCCCTATCCTTGCATTTTCAGTGGTCAACCAATCAGACGGAACCATGAAAGACACGGTTATAAACATTCGAGAGGTTCCAGAATTTATTGTTAACATTGTGTCGGTAGATCTCCTCTCCACCATGGAATATACTGCAACGCCTATACCTTATGGGACCGATGAGACTTCAATAACGGATATTCATTGGCACCCTTCTAAAACGATAAAGCCTCACCGGGTTCAGGAGGCTAAAATTGCATTTGAATGTACTCTGGAACGCATCATTACTGTTAGTGAAGGCCCTGATGCAGGAAATTTGATTCTTGGGCGGATACAGCTCGTTCATGTGGGAGATGATTTATTGAAGAACGGAAGAGAGGTTGATTGGCTTGGTCTGGATGTTCTTGGTCGGCTCAGCGGTAACCGCTATTGTGCCGTCCGCTCGGTTATTGAAAGCCAAACAAACTAGGAGAGAGATAACATCATGCTTTAGTCCGACTGGTGCTCCGCTACCGCTCCGCACCAGCCGATAAGCATGGCCGTTGCCAGGATCAAACGGAGAAACTTCAATGATACAAAAGGTAGTGACCAGATCAGCTATTATCCTCCTATTTATAAGCCTAAGCCTTTTCCTTTTTGCGCAGGCACGTGGCGAATCCTGTGAGAAGGTAGTCCAGGCAGTCAATGTCCGGCTCTCACCCAAGATCGACCAGCAGGAACTGATCCAGATGCTCCGTAGTTTAGGCAGTACAAACAACAAAAAACTTCCGCCCAAGTTTGTGACCAAACAGGAGGCCCGGTCACAGGGATGGAAAGCCGGAAAGGACCTATGGTCAGTAAGCACACTCAGGGGTTCAAGCATTGGCGGGGATCGATTCAAGAACCTGGAAGGCCGGCTGCCCGACAGAAAATGGCGTGAGGCAGACCTTGACTACCAGGGCGGACACCGGGGTGGCAAACGCCTTGTCTTTTCTCAGGACGGGCAGCGTTTTGTGACTGTGGACCATTACCAAACCTTTGTGGAGGTACCGGCATGCCGATAAAACGATGCACGTTAAACGGGAGGGCGATACGTTCGCTCGATGATCTCTACGATCAGCTCTCGATCCGGCTCGCTCTGCCGGAGTATTTCGGTCGCAATTTTGATGCGCTCTGGGATGTCCTTTCCACTGACGTCGAAGGTCCGTTCGAGATCGTCTGGAAGCATGCCGATGCTTCAAAGAAGTTGATGGGCAAGGATTTTGATCGGGTAGTGAAGTTGTTGCAGGAACTGGAAGAAGAACGGGACGATTTTAAACTGAAGATTGAGCAGTGAACCATTCTCTATCCTGAATTTGACAACCCATTGTCCTCCAAGGCTCTTCAACCGACCCTTAACGAACCGACGTAAAGTATCAAGCACTTATTATGGCCCGACATCGGGGCACGGCAGATTCAGCTTCCGACCAATAATAACTTTTTTATTGTTCCTTTTTCCCAAACCAGCCCCTGAATTTTTTCTGGAAAGATTCCATGTAGACATAAAAGACCGGGGTGATATAAAGGGTTAGAAGCTGGGAGAAGAGCAGACCGCCGACCACAGCTAGACCCAGAGGACGGCGGGACTCAGAGCCGGCCCCGAACCCGAGGGCAATGGGCAAGGTGCCCATCAAGGCCGCCATAGTGGTCATCATGATGGGACGAAAACGGATCAGGCAGCCCTGATAGATGGCCTCGGCCGGATTCTTCCCTTCGGTTCTCTGGGCTTCTAAGGCGAAATCGATCATCATGATGGCATTCTTCTTGACGATGCCGATCAGCATGATGATCCCCACAAAGGCATAGATACTCAATTCGGTGCCGAAGAAGAGCAGAGTCACCAAGGCCCCGAAGGCGGCTGAAGGCAGACCGGATAGGATGGTCACGGGATGAATAAAACTTTCATAGAGGATCCCCAAGACGATATAGATGACCACGACAGCCAGGATCAGCAGGAGCCATAAACCCTGAAGAGAGGTTTGAAAGGCCTGGGCCGTACCCTGAAAGCTGGTGCTGATAGTGGATGGAATTAAGTCGCGGCCCTGTTTTTCCACAATGTCTACGGCCTCTCCCAGGGACACACCCGGTCTCAGGTTAAAAGATATGGTCACCGAAGGGAGCTGGCCGGAATGATTGACCAGCAACGGACCAACCCCGCGGCTTATCTTGGCTACCGAATCCAAGTGCACGAGCTGACCGCTTGAAGAACGGATATAAAGCAAAGACAAGGAGGCCGGGTCCATCTGGTATTCCGGCTCCAGCTCCATAATGACCTGGTATTCATTGTTAGGGGCATAAATAGTGGAAATCTGCCTGGAACCATAAGACGTATACAGGGCGTTTTCGATCTGCTGCGCCGTTACTCCCAAGGCCATGGCCTTGTCCCGGTCGATTTCCACATTGATCTGAGGACTATTGATCTGCATATCGCTGGTCACGTCCTGGAGTTCTGGCAGGGTCCGCATCTTGGATTCCAGGAGGGCGGCTGAGCGATACAGTTCCTGGGTGTTCGGGGTTTGCAAGGTAAACTGATACAACCCTTTGGTAAACCGGCCTCCGATACGGATCAGCGGAGGGTTCTGCAGGAAAGTCTGGACCCCGGGCACCAGCGCCAATTTGAGACGCAAGGATTGAATCACCTCATCGGCGCTCAAGCGGCGCTCGGAGCGAGGTTTCAAACGAATAAATATACGGCCGGAATTCCCGGTCAGACTGGGACCTCCGGCCCCGACCGTGGAGGTAAAGGTCGCCACATTGGGGTCCTGGCGAACGATCTCAGCTAAAACCTTTTGATGACGGACCATGCCATCAAAGGAAATGCCTTGGTCCGCTTCGGTAACCCCTGCTATCTGCCCGGTGTCTTCACTGGGGATGAATCCCTTGGGGGAAATCATAAACAGGTAGAGGGTGATGAAAAGGGTCAGGCCGGTGACGACCATGGTGGTCCGAGGACGGCCCAGGACTTTTTTGAGACTCCAGTCATAGACCCCAAGCATGCCGGTAAAAAAACGTTCGGAAGCCCAGTAAATGCGGCTGTGTTGCTGGGTTCCCGGAGGACGGAGAAAGCGGCTGCAGAGCATAGGGGTCAGGCTTAAAGAAACAAAGCCGGAGACCAGGATGGCGGCCATGATGGTAACGGCGAATTCATGGAACAACCGGCCCAGAATACCTCCCATAAAAAGGACCGGGATAAACACCGCGGCCAAGGAAAGGGTCATGGAAAGAATAGTAAAACTGATCTCCTTGGATCCGCTTAGCGAGGCCTCCACTGGCGGTTCTCCTCTTTCCATGTGGCGGACAATATTTTCGAGCATGACGATGGCATCGTCGACCACGAACCCCACGCTTAAAATAAGGGCCATAAGGGAAAGGTTATCCAAACTATAGCCCATAAAATACATTACGGCAAAGGTGGCTACAATGGACATGGGCAAGGCCAGACTGGGAATAATAGTGGCCGACAGATTGCGGAGAAAGAAAAAAATCACCAGAACCACCAAGAAAATAGTCAGGATCAAAGTGATTTTGACGTCATTGACCGAGTCCCGAATGGATTCGGAGCGGTCATACATGCTGATCAACTCGACGGAGGCCGGCAACTGGGCCCGGAAGGAAGGTAAAAGTTTTTTGATGGCATTCACCACTTCAATAGTATTGGTCCCGGGCTGTCGCTGGATGGCCAGGCCGATAGTCCGATCATTTATGAACCAACTGGCCATTTTGTCGCTTTCGACACTGTCGATGACCCGGCCGATCTGATCCAAGCGCACCGGGGCGCCTTGACGGTAGGCCACGACCATGGGACGGTAGGCCTCGGCATTATAGAGCTGGCCGGTAGCCTGGATGGTAAAGGCTTGGTGAGTCCCGAATAAGGTGCCTGTAGGCAGATTAACATTGCTGTTCTGGACGGCAGTGGATACTTCATCAATACCGAGACCCCGTGTAGCCAGGGCCTTGGGATTGAGCTGGATGCGAACGGCATATTTTTGAGAGCCGTAAACCAAAACTTGAGCCACGCCGCTGACCATGGAAACCCGTTGGGCGATAAGGGTCTGGGCGTACTCGTCCAAGGCCGATAGAGGCACAAGGGAGGATTTTAAATTCAAGTACAGTACTGGTTGGTCGGCCGGATTCACCTTTCGAAACCAGGGCGGGGTGAGCATATCTGGCGGCAGGTAGCGGGCGGCCTTGGCCATGGCTGACTGGACGTCCTGGGCGGCAGCATCAATGTTTCGTTCTAGGGTAAACTGGAGAGTGATCTGGGAAATGCCTATGCCGTTGGTGGAGACCATGGAATCCAGACCGGCAATGGTTGAAAACTCTTTCTCTAAGGGGGTAGCCACAGCTGCGGCCATGGTCTCCGGACTGGCTCCGGGGAGGTTGGCGTTAACCAGGATGGTTGGAAAATCCACATTGGGCAGGTCACTGACCGGAAGGAGCCGGTAGCTCATAATCCCAAAGATCAATATCCCCATCATGACCAAGGTGGTCATGACCGGACGGCGGATAAAAATTTCAGCAATATTCATGAACGGGCCGCCCCTTTGCTTTATAATGCCTTTTTGATCTGGACTTTGACTCCGGAAACCAGTTGGAATTGACCGTCGGTGACCACCGTTTCTCCGGCTTTAAGCCCTTTTTCAATGACCGTCTGGTTGTCAAGGCTTCTGCCGACTACCACCGGGCGGGATTCGGCCTTCAAATCCGGTTTGACGATAAAAACATAGGGGCCATCCAAACCGGTCTGGACGGCTTGGGAAGGGATTACCAGGGCATTAGACTGTGAAGTCAGGCCCAAAACCACATTGACAAATTGGCCCGGCCAAAGTCTCTTTTCTTTGTTGATGAAGGTACCCTTGAGACGGATCGTGCCCGTCGTCTTATCCACCGCATTATCGATGAAGGTGAGCAGCCCTTCCTCGGAATGCTTTTCCTCCTTGGAAATAAAGGCCTTTATTTTCAGCTTTCCAGTAGCCGAATATTTCTTGATCTCAGACAGGTTTTGTTCCGGCAGGAAAAAAGAAAGATAAATAGGCTGGATCTGGTTGATCACCACCATGACCTTATTGTCATAAGTGGTGTTGATCATATTGCCCTTATCGACCAACAATGTACCGGTCCGTCCGGAAATGGGAGCCCGGATGAAACAGTAGGTTACCTGTAAACGGGCGGTTTCCACAGCGGCCTGATCAGCCTTGATTTGGGCCTTAAGAGAGTCCAGATTGGTAACGGACTGGTCGTATTGCTCCCGGCTGATATAGTCCTTTTGAACGAGGTCCGAATATCTGCGGAGATCTTCTTCGGCCTTTTTGGCCAAGGCCTCATCTTTAGCCAGGTTGGCCTGGGCCTTTTTCAGATCGGCCTCAAAGGGGTCGGGATCAAGGGTGAAGAGCAGGGCCCCTTGGGCAACATCCTGGCCTTCCTTAAAGTGGACCTGCTTTAATTCGCCGGTTACCCGGGACTTTATGGAAACCGTAGCGTAAGGTTCAACATTCCCAATGGCTGTAAGTTGCACCGGCACGGTCTTTTCCTCCACCCTACTGACCGAAACCGGAACAGCCCTTTCTTTTTTTATTTTGGAAGCATCACTCTTATTGTCGGAGCAGGCCAAAAGGGCCAGGAGGCAGAAGATCGAAAAGGCCGATAACCCTGGGACGAGCGCTTTTGATTGCCCAAAACCGCCTGATTTATTTATGGTGATAAAAGGTTTTTGCATAAGGGCACTTTCTTGAATGATTCTTTCTATTAATCAATTATATAGCTTATAAATTCTTTCAGACAATGTCAAAAGATTTTTAAAAACATTTACACCCCTCAAACCCGATGATATGATTCTCATCTTCCTCAACGACTCTACGGGCTTGAGCGAATCCGCCAAAAGCGGGTGATCGGGCAAGAGAAGATTTTATATGGAATCAGAAAAACGGGCTATTAAAATTACCGACCGACTTTCTATCCTTGAAGATGAATTGAAATTTACTTTTTCTCGCAGCAGCGGGCCGGGAGGACAGAAGGTCAACAAAGTCAGCACCCGTATAACCCTCTGGTTTGATGTGCTCAAATCGCCCAGTCTTTCAGATGAAGAGAAACAGAGGATTCTTCAAAAACTGCCGACCAGGATCAATAAAGAGGGTTTGCTTTGGGTCAACGCCCAACAAACCCGGAGTCAATTGAACAACCGTGAGCTGGCCCTATCGCGTTTCGTCGGGCTTTTACAGGAAGCACTTCACAAACCTCTTCCAAGAAAAAAGACCCGTGTTCCCAGAGCGGTCAAAGAACAACGCATCGCTGAAAAAAGAAAAAGAAGTCGATTGAAGTTGAACCGGTCCCCGAAGATCCTTTGGGAATCATGAACCTTTCTGCATATCTATTAAGGGGAGAAGAGAGTGAGTTACCTTATTCAAACCATTGAATCCGTCAAACCCGTCAATTGGTCTTTAGAGCCGGCCATTCGAGCACACCTGGATCAACTGACCAAGCCCGTCAAGAGCTTGGGTAGACTCGAGGATCTGGCTGCCCAATATTGCCTGATCACCAATACGCTGAAGCCCTCTTTGGGCAAGAAAAAAATTTTTGCCTTTGCCGGGGATCATGGGGTGGCGGAGGAAGGGGTCTCGGCCTATCCCCAAGAGGTGACACCACAGATGGTCCGAAATATGCTGAATGGCGGGGCGGCGGTAAACGTGCTGGCCAGACATGCCGGGGTGGAACTTTCTGTTGTCGACATCGGCGTGGATGATCCTTTGATCGATGCCCCGAATCTTATCCGCCGCAAAGTCAAATCCGGGACAGATAACATGGTTAAAGGACCGGCAATGAGCCTGGCGGAAGCAACCCAGGCCATAGAAGTTGGCATCGAGTTGGCGCGGTCCGCGGTTCAAGAAGGGGTCGCCCTGATCGGGACCGGAGAAATGGGCATTGCCAACACCACCCCTTCTTCAGCCCTTTTTGCTGCTTTGCTGCCCTGCCCGGTCGAAGACATTACCGGACGCGGCACAGGGATTGATGATGCCGGATTGATCAAAAAGATCGAGGTCATTAAGAAGGCTTTGAAAGTTAATAAGGAGAGGCTGACCGATCCACTCAGTACCTTGGCGGCCTTAGGAGGTTTGGAGATTGCCGGTATCTGCGGACTTTGTCTGGGTGCTGCCTCTGCTCGTATCCCGGTGGTGGTGGATGGATTTATTTCTTCAGCCGGGGCTTTGGCGGCCTGTAAGTTATGTCCGCAGGTGCGGGATTATCTCTTTTTCAGCCATTGTTCCGAAGAGGCCGGACATGCCACTTTTTTAAGGATCTTTAAGGTGGAGCCTATTCTGGACTTGAAGATGCGTCTGGGGGAAGGGACCGGTGCGGCTCTGGCCATGAACGTTATTGAAGCGGCGGTAAAGATTTATAACGAGATGGCCACCTTTGCCTCAGCCGGGGTGAGTGATAAAGCTTAATCTATTTAGCCACGGACCCACAGGCCAGAATGATAGGCCAGCCAAGTCGGCTGGCCAAGATGCCGTCCAGGAGGGTCTCATATTTAAAGGTTAAAAAATGTGATTGTGTTTGCTCCTTCTGATGTGGCAATATATACAATCTGTTCTAATATTCCTCAAAGAATCCAGGCGAAAGGAGACCAATACCGTGTTTAAAGTCAGAGCTAAAATCCAGAGTTTTCTCGGTGATGAAAACAAATATCCCTGCCACTTCGGTTATAAAATCGGGGAGGAAATAATCTACGATGGAGAAAAGTTTATCGGGCGGATATGCCCGGATATACTTACTGCCTTGGCGCCAAAGGTTTTCGCCATGTTCGCCGCCGGACCCAGATACATAGAGCCCGCCTATTATTATCCGTTCTGGTATGCCCCACCCAGCATCCGTGACGAAAGCAAGAAGATTTCTGATGGCCTCGGGTTTAAAAATGTCCTGCAAACGCACAAGGAATCCCAATATCATATGGCCAATTTGATTACCCCAAAAGCCTTTAACTGGCCGCCATATAAAAAAAGAACGGTTTTCAGGAGCAATGCATTCATCTGTCCCGACACCAGAACGGCTACCTTGGTGAAACTGGAAGCATTCGATTTAAGTGACAAGGGTTCCGCCACTCCCTGGTTCAGAAGGCAAATGGTCATACTGGGCAAGGTGCTACAAAAACCCGGCATTGTCTTAAATAAAATAATCAACGAGTTCTCAGAAAAAGAAACCTATGAAATTTATCCCGCCCTAAGCCCCATTTTATTGCAGACCCTTGTCGAGGAACTCGAGCTAATGGGCTATGTCGAAATCCAAAACAAGTCCGTCCGACCTACGGGAAAAGGCAAGACAAAATTCCAGGAGTTCAAAGCAGGCCTAACCGGTGAAGAAAGAAAAGCCTTGAAGATATAAAATCCAACCCTATCTTTTTCTTCGCCTCGTTATGGGAGAATTGACAAGAAGTTCTGTCAAATTCCAAGGCCTGTCCCTATTATTTTCCTTGCACCCTCCTTTCTCCTTGACTCTCATTTCCTCCCAAATTATACTCGCCCCATTCAAAAGCAATTTCTTATCAAATAAAAGGGAGCTTCTTAAGGAAATGATGCGATACACGAAATCACGTCTTGATCATGGGTATACCAATCAAATACTCACCTTAGATGTGGGCACAGGCGATATCAAGGTCAATAAACTCGATCCGAAAATAAGGGACTTTTTTATAGGAGGACGAGGTCTGGGTTTGTATATACTTCACAGACGAATAACATTAAAAACCTCCGCCTATGATCCGGAAAACCCTTTGATCCTTTCTCCTGGACCTCTGGGGGGCATTCCTCAATTCCCCGGCACAAGCAAATGCATGGCTATATCCCTATCTCCTATAACTCATATCCCCGGCGTTTCAAATTTTGGAGGGCATTTCGGAGCCTACCTAAAATACGCCGGGTTCGATGCCCTGGAAATAACCGGAAAAGCAGAGAAAGACATCATGATTGTCATCGACAGCTTTAAAAGCGAAATAACCATGATTCAGTCGCCGGCCATTGATCAGGTATTTGAACTGGGGAAATACATTGTCGATACATTCACAAGCCAGGGTTATGCCAAAAAGGATATCGTCTTCGTTACAACCGGGATCGGAGCCGCCAACACGACCTACGGGTGTATAAACAGTCATTATTATGATCCCACAAAACCAGTTGATGGAACAAAGGGCATCTTTAGAACCAAACAGGCCGGAAGGACCGGTCTGGGTTCGGTGATGATGGATAAGAATGTCCGGGCCGTCGTCATCATTGCAGAATATCCCCACGGGGAAAACCCTTATGGCGCTCATGACTGGGATAAGGTAAAAAAGGCCGGTGTCCGGCTTCATAAAGTTGTCAAGGAGGTCGATCCGAATTCGCTGCAGATGAATCGCAAGGGTTCTGCCGGACTGATCTCCTTCATGAACAAGGAGGACTTCCAATCCCTGCCGGTGAAAAATTACCAGCTTGGATCAGACCCGCGGGCGGGGCAGATATGCGGCACGACCTATGCCGAGAAATTGTTTGAGCATCATGGTATGGATGGCTGTTTTCCGGGATGCAACCTGAGATGCACTAAGGGAGGTTGTGTAACCCTGACTACAGGCCCGCGAAAAGAGAGGGTTTGGGTTGATGGCCCGGAGTATGAAACCGCAGCGGCGTTCGGTTCCAATCTCGGCATATGGAATCCAGAATTTATCATGGAAGCCAACTGGCACTGCGATAAC
>Ga0209777_10003073_pt1 | contig 21131 bp, 23 predicted proteins | sample FrelakmetHBP12HB_FD_187147 | JGI IMG/M metagenome (GOLD analysis project Ga0209777, IMG submission 187147) | Freshwater lake sediment microbial communities from the University of Notre Dame, USA, for methane emissions studies -HBP12 HB (SPAdes)... | ecosystem: Environmental > Aquatic >...
AAGCCACTCTAATGAAGTAGCAGTGTTGTCAATGCCGTAATCGAAGAGAAGTCTGAACTCGCCCTCTCTGAACGGCACGCCAACCTTGTTCTTCTTCACAAGGAATCCGAGCTTCACGCCGATCGCCATACCGTTCGTGTTGAGAATACGCTCGATGTAACTGAGCTTCAAGCGGACGGACGCGTAGAACTTCAGGGCACGCCCGCCGCTGACAGTTGTTTGCTCACCAAACGTCACACCAACGTTGTCGCGAGTCTGATCGATGAAGATGAGTGTAATTCCTGAAGGGCCGAGTAGTGTAGAAATGTACTTGCGAAAGCCCTGGCTCAATACCTTGGCTCTGCTCGTACCATAGCTGCTCTTACCGATCTCTTCCTTCTGCTCAGTACCGCTACTCAACGCCGAGAGGCTGTCCTCACCGAGCACAAGAGGTCCTTCCAACTTTGCCTCTTCATACTTCTTGATCGCAGTAGGAATCGTTTTGTCGAACATCTGCTCAATGTTCGCTGATGCTGTATGCCACCAAGTCTTTTTGTTCGAAGTGTCAACACCGAACAACCGTGCTCTGTACTCATCCCACGCCTGCTCAACGTCGTCGAGGACAGCCATGCCCTTCTTCCGCTGGGCATCACCAAGTAGCTCTGCGAGTATTGCTGTTTTCGCCGTGGCTTCATCACCGTAGATCTGACTGATACGCCCACCAGGAAAGCCGCCAGGCAACCGGTCTGCGATGGCAAGATCAAGGATCGTACAGCCAGTAGATAACCAATGAACGATAGGTGTCTGTGGTTCGATAAAATCGGCGTCAGTAAACTCTTCGACAGGCTCAATCGGGGCTGGGGGCAGGGGCGGGGCTGGTGTCTGTTCCATGGTCTCTCCTCTTCGCGGCAATACGTGCTTCTGCTGATTTGATGTCCCCAGAATTGTAGTACTGTGTTTCCCACAACGACACTTCATTATTGAGCATCGACCTGCGCTGATCGAATGCGGTGAGCAAACCCGAGCAGTTTGAGAACTCTTCTTCAGCGATGATCTGCTCTTCTTCTGCGGCATGTACTTCAGGATCTGCTGTGACAAGATCTTTCACTGCAGTGTCCGTAGGCTTCGGCATACCTTTCCGCAGCTCGACTGACTTCTTCGCTTGCAATTCTTTACATCGAAGCTTCGCAAGTTTTGCTTTCACCTGCGAAGCACTAGCGAGCTGCACTGCCTCATCATACAGCTCCGGTTGGAACGCACAGTCAGAGTCCAGCGAGTTCTTGTCGATCTTCAACCGGAGCCGTAATTCGGGGTATGTGAGCATTGGTTACACTTTCGGAGCTTGTGCGGCAGCCAACCGGGCTTTCGCCTTTGCGCGAATCTCGTCGATTGAGGGCCGACCGGCAGCAGGTGCTTGAGCCGTTTCAGTCTTCGGTGCGGCAGGAGGATCAACCTTCTTCTCGGCATCCGGAGCTTTTACAGTCTCGGGCGTGGCTGTAGTCTCGCGAGTGCGAGTGCGAGTCTGGTCTGCGGGGACGCGTTCGCTTTCGGGCTTGTCAGTAGCTGCAGGTTCAGTCGTCTGACCAAGTGCGTGCCTCATCAACGCTAGATCAGGCATAATGAGCAGTTCTTCGAAGTCCGGTACTTCCATCAACGCAGGATCGAGCGGCCCGTCATCCTGGAGCTCAAAAGCCGAGTACCTTGTATTCGTTGACGTCTTGCCTTTGCGGTCAAAGACGAGCAGTTTTCCATGCTCAGGATCAGAAATGTCGATGAGCTCACCCGTCCGTTTGTTCTTCGACAAGCCGATGATCTCAGCATTGATCGAATTCGGCGCATTGTAAAGCTGAACGCCTTCAGCTTCGGTCTCCTTGTTCTTCTTGTCAATAACGAAGAAGAGATACCGAGGAGGCCAGCAAGACAGCGACTTGACAACGTCTTCGTCAGCACCGGCTTTCTTCAACTCATCCTGGCGCTCGCAGGCGGGGCACCGCTCCTTCTTCATCATTCGCGGGCACAAGAACGCGTCCTTACCGACACCGAGGTTGAAGTGAACATGAACCTTGAACCCGAAATAAGCATCAGGAGTCAGGGGCGGAACGATGCGAAGGAAGTTGGACTCCTCTTTCGACATCCACTGCTTCATCCCCAACCGCTCGAGAAGAACGGCATTGATAAAGCTCAGACGATCGCCCCACTGACCGCTTACAAGCGACTTTGCCTCACCTTGAATAGCACCTAGACGATTACTCACGTTTGTCTCCTTTTCCTTTGTTTCGATATCTTTCTATGACAGACAGCACTGAAGAAGTTACTGCTCGAGCAGCTATGATTAAGGCAAACACGAAGACAACGAAGCCTAGTATCCCTACAATGGTCACAACTACCACTCGCTGCATTGCTTCGTAATCCATGTCGATACCTATAACAGTCAAGAAGCAGATCAGTCGTCTATTAAACAAGCGCGGTAGATTTGAGCGAGCAATCCTGCCCCTCCATTATTGTAAAGTGAGTGTTCAAAAACTGTGATTAGTTGAATATAACGGTCTTGCTTCCCGTAGTCAGTTGTACCCAATAAACACTTCTGCAGGTATTTCAGAATCGCGAGCCTGAAGGACTCAGGATCTTCTAACGTCATCGACTGCAAGTACCGATGGCAATTAGTCCATCTCGCGGGATTCACTGTGACGAGTTCTTTGCAGACGTCAAGAACAGTCTTCTCTGTTACAGCTACTGTTTGGATGAAAGACTCGACTTCAGCTTTGTCGGGGATGTGGGCTACTTGCTCAAGGATCATCAGTGCAGAGCGTGGTGAACCCTGAGAAGCGTCAGCGATCATTCGGCTCACTTCTTCATCGACTTTGATGTTCTCAGTAGCAGCTACACGATCAATAAGCTGACGAAGCTCAGGACTCCGAAGTTGCTGCACTGTGTATGAAGCACAACGATCGCGCAACGTTGCTTTCAATTTCTGCGGGTCAGTAGTGCAGAAAAAGAAGTAAGCCTGCTCTGGGCAATCTTCCGTGATCTTTAGCAGAGCACTCTGCGCACCATCAGACAACTTGTGTGCTTCATCGTAAATGTACACACGGGCTTTCGAAAACATCGGCACCATCGCAGCACCTTCAGTGACAGCCCGCACGCCTTCTACGCCAGTTTCGTTTGCTGCGTTTATCTCGACGATGTCAATGTCAGTAGCACCGAACATACGAGCGCAGATACGTGCTAACGTCGTTTTACCACAACCACGGGGCCCTTGGAAGAGGTAGGAATGCGGTCGCTGTTTCGACCGAGTCAGCTCCTGCAACGACTCGACAACTTGACGATTGCCGACAACATTCTCAAAGGTTGTTGGGCGGTATTTCTGATAGAGCATATTACCTCATAAAACAAATGGCTTCATTTCGCCCCAGTTTGGACCAATCGCGAGATCAACACCCCGCGGAACTGAGTGCTGCCAATCAAACTGCTTTTCGGTCATGCGTTGGTAGAGTATAACAACCGCGTCCTCCGTCTCCTCTTCTGCGGTATCACACAATATGGAGTCATGCACTTCAGCACAAAGACCACTTCGCATGCCCTTAGCTAGCATGTCACAATCTGCACGGTAAAATGCTTCAAGTAGCAAGTGAAAGCTTGCCCCCTGTATGGAAGAATTTAGCACTTGGTTCTTGCTAAGCGGTCCGTGCCGTCGAAAGCCGAGTGGCATTTCGATGTAACCATTCCTGTAGTAAAATGCGATGCTCTCCTCTTGCCACTTCTTCACATTCTTGTACATCGACCAGAACTCTTGCTCGACTCGCTGCACGTGCTGCTCTGGAAGCTTGAAATCAGCTGCGATCGTTTTGTAGTAAGAGCCGTAGTACAATGGAAAGACCAACTTGTTCTTGCCCATGAATCGCATCTCTTTGGTCACTTTGTCAACAGCGACGTCATACATTCTCGACGCCCAATACGAGTGAGGGTCGAACCCTTCTTGTACCTGCTTGACCAGAACGGGATCCTGAGTAATCATCGCAATTACTCTGACTTCCGATGCTGCTGCGTCTGCTTCGATGAACTTCTGACCGAGATGTGGAATGATAAGCTTACGAAACTCTTGATGCTCTTCTGACCGCTTCGGTAGATTCTGGAAGTTCGGGTCATGTGAACTCGACCTAAACGTTTCAACTGTATGAAGTGAGAAGCTCGGATGCATCAAACCATCGGGATGCAATGCGTTCTTGAACCCGAGCAGGAACGTATTCAACAGAGTAGCGTTCGCAGAATACAGCCCTAGCTGCTTTCGAAACTCTGTGAACGACTCATCCTGTGCTTTGTCAACGATCCAATCCAGTGCCTCTTTGTCGGTCGGAAGTTTGTTCTTGTCCGTTTTCCACGGAGGATGGGGCAATCCATGCACGGTGTAGAGAAGAGTACGAAGATCTGTATCTGAAACGGTCTTCGCTATTGTCATCGGCTTGCCTGAAACTTGCTCGAACTTCTGAGCCCACTCACTCGTAAGGATTGCATCTCGTGCTTTCTCGAGCTTAGCCTGAGTGTCCGTGACCTGCGACTCGAGTAGCGGTAGATCAAGCGCCATACCGCGTCTCGACGCATTGATTAGAGCCTGCACTCGAGTGCAGAAGAACTCCTTAGCCATCTTCGTAGCAGGCTCTGCAGACCAGACCGCTTGCTGCACGTCGTCGATCCACGCTGTGTACCGAGAGTCCCAACAGCTGTAAGGTACGAGCTTTTCAACAGGAGCAGCACCGATGTTCTCAACGTCAACCATGTCTTTGTACTCATGCCCGGTCAGCTGGTAAACTTGAAACTCCAAGGAACTGATACCTCGCCCCTCTGATACGAATCCGGCGCTGGACACTGACTGGAATCCACGTCGCTCGTCGATCACGTGAGAGGTGATCATCGTATCGTTATCGACGTTTTCGATTGTTGTACCAAGTACAATCTGAGACCACAACTGCTCCATCCTCAGGTTCTGGATAACCTTGACGGTGCCTTTATCGGATAAGAGATCCTTAAGCAATTGGTAGATCTTATCCTTCTCTGCTGCTGTCCAATACGAACCATATTCAAGCGGAAGCCAGTAACCGTGCTCCTTATCTACTGCGAACGAGGCACACCAGATCTTCGGCTCTTTGATGAATGGATCGATTGCGTTGGTCTCGTAATCAACCCTGACTCGCTGTCCTTTGAAGTTGCGGAACATTTCTCGTGCGAGTTCGAGCTTCGTAACCACTACATTGCCCTCTTCAGTCAGCGGTGGATTGAGTGGTTGACCGAGATGGCTGATTGCTAGCAGAATGTCCTTGTCGAAGATGAACCGCTTCTCCTCTTCATCGCGCATTACAAAAGAGGGGTGCCAGCAACAGCCAACCCAACAACCGTACTTCAAAGATGGGAATGCTAATCCACGTGCGAGAGTTGCAGAGAGACCTAAGCCTGCTGGAGGGTGGAGTACTGCCCTAAGGGCGTCCATACCCATCGTAATAATCAGTGAGGGCTTGAAGCCAAGCAGTTGTTTCTCGAGCCTTGGCGCACAACACTCAGCCCACACCTTCATCAACTTGGGTTCTTTGTTGTCAGGTGGACGACACTGAAACGCGTTTGTAATGAAACAATCTCGGTCGAGTACAATGCCTGCGAGTTCCAATGACGATTTCAACAGTTGACCACTGCGACCGATAAAAGGTCGACCCAATCTGTCTTCATCTCGACCGGGGCTCTCACCCACAATCGTAATTCCGAGCTTTCCTTCACCGAACGGTTCCATCTTCGGTGTGTGGCACTGCTCGTGGAGTTTACATACTTCGCAGTTGCGCTCTTTTGGAATCACAACGCGCTGTTTCGCACCAACCGTGGTCTTCGGCTTTTGGCCTTGAACCCTCTTATGGTGGTGTGGGTTGACGAGAAATGCGGCTTGTTGCGCGTCATGCATAATAAGTACTGTATGATTTAGGTGTTTCGTGGAACGTGACTGAAGAGACGTAAAATGGATGCGGATTATCTGCATCTGGAGCAAACACTTGGTTCAGCTTCGCTACAACGATGTCGTAAATGAACTTGGCGAAGTTCTCAGAGGTTGGTACGAATGGAACGAACACTAGCCCTTCGAGCATTTCTTGCTGCGCAGGGCTGCCCATAAGATGTATGAGCGTCGGCAAAACATGTGAAGCATTCACGTGTAAAGAAGCAAGCAAAGGAAGAGGCACAATAGGAATACAAGAAGCATAACTAGCTGGTGGGGTGGGCACCAAGTCGCGAATGAGAGGGTCGTTAGTGTCTAGCACCATTTTGTGGTCGAACACTCTGTCGATAATGTGCTTCAGAAACTCCAGGTTCCGAAAATCGAGGACCATCGCGTTCTCAAGCACTAAACTGGTCAACGTAACGTCAACCCTTCCCTGATGTCCGTGAAGATGTCGACAAGCACATCTCGTGTCGTCAGCCAACTGAGGATTGACCACTTGCGTGTGAACGCGATGACCGTAGCAAAACTCGAATGACTTCGTTATCGACCAATGACTCATTTTGCAACCTCTATTTGTATAACAATGTATTTTTGTATACTCGTGGTTGTATCATCATAATATGAAGACATACCATGTCAAGGTTCAAGTAGCAAAAGAAGACCATCAATGTCTTCTAGATACATTGACTACTAACAGAGATGCTTTCAATGTTGTTTCAAAGATCTGTTTTGAAACGAAACTAATAAGTCGAAAGCTTCTTCATGATAAAAGTTACTATAAGTGCAGAGAGTTGTTCCCTACACTTCCTTGCCAATACATATGTTGTGCAATTGCTGACGTACTAAGTGCGTACAAAACGCTGAAAACGTTAAAAAGAATACCTTTGAAACCCGCAGTGAAAAAGAAATTAGCTGTTCGTCTCGATGATTGTATTTTTACGATAAAGAATACGACACTCCTACTATCCGTAATAGGTCGAAAGTTCCATCGCATCACTACACAGCTCCAATTCTATCCAAAAGTACTTAAACTACTGAAAGATCATCATCTTCACAATCCAGTGTTGTTTTACAGAAGCGGTACATTCTGGTTAGCGATGAGTTTCAGCAAACCAGATCTTCAGTATGTGGAAAATGCGTGTGTTGGTGTAGATCTCGGGATCAATCGAATTGTTGCTACCAGTGAGGGGTTACTCATTTCAGATAAACGGTACCTTAAACAACGCAGGCGGATCAGATACTTGAAACGAAGACTCCAATCCCGTGGTACACGTTCTGCAAAACACAAACTCAAAACACTTAGCAGAAAAGAACAAAACCATTCCAAGAACTTTGTACATCACGTTGCCAACTCACTATTGAAAACTGCATGCACCACTTTGGTGTTTGAAAATCTCAAGGGAATCAAGAATATAAATAACGGCCGCAAACTCAATAACAAAATGTCCCAAGTTCCTTGGTTCCTCTTACGAAACATTACAACCTACAAGGCACCACCGCTGGGGAAGCGTGTGGTAACAGTTAACCCTGCTTATACATCGAAAGACGATTGGCGCGGAATAGCGCCGGGTCGTCGACAGGGATGTAGGTACTATGCATCAGATGGGCTCGTATGGGACTCTGATGTGAATGCCGCGATTAACATAGCCCATCGCTATGCCGATCGCCGCAAACTCCCCGTTTCGTTTGTACCGCCCATCGATGGGCGATTCAAACTTAACGGGCAGGCCATTGTCAACTGGCCAATTGCATCTGGATCTCAGGTGCAAGCTTAACCTTCGGTGGTTTGGTGGTTGACTAGGAAGTTGAATTCGTTAACAGCTGTAAGAAGTGTAGTATCGATTTCAACCTCTTCTTCCACAGCACCAACTCATTTTTTTAATTCTTCCTCGACGTACTTAGCTTTGATTAAGTGTGAGAAGTTTACTGAACCGAAACAACAAAGTTGATTATCAGCAATGTACGACATCCACTCAACAGAGCTGAACGCTTCGGTGAGGAATTCAGGATTGATCAAAAAGTTGAATTCGTTGATGTCCTTGAGCAGCGCTGTATCGATTTCAACCTCTTCTTCAACAGCACCAACTGACGCCTCCTGGGCGTAGAGGACGAACAATCCAAGCTTCGGTTTGATTGTTACGCGAGTGGTTCGATCGAACTCAAGCAGATTCTGCTGGATTATCGTTTGACGCTTCACAGCATCAACAATCGCATCTCTGACTGGCTTGGTCAATGGTATCTTCACCGCCGTAGTAGCCGATAATGCCATGTTCTCGGCTCCGAGCAGTGCTGTGGATGGATAGTCCCCGGCTAGCAGTTTACAAGCGAGAATGGCCCGTTTATCCTTCAACTGAGCGTAAACTGTGTTGTCTTGCAATGCCACTGACTCAACTTGAGATGCATACCGCTTGACTTGATCGATGAAATCGATGTGAAGTGTGTACGCCGGCACGTGGATGAAAGGAGCCTCTACACTCAGCAGCGATATCCGATACCTGTCGGTTGCGATAACACGAGTCTTGTTCGGAATCGCAGTATCGATCATCACATGAACACCGGTAAGAGGTCCCGCAGTTTGATCAGGGCAAGTGGTCATCCGAGCAAGGAACAGTGCCTTCAAATACTCCTGACCAACTGGATACCAAGTAGTAGGATTGAAGTTCAGCTCAGGATATGTAACGTTCTGCGGGAGAACAAATTCAGCATTGACGCGGCCAGCTTTTACTTTCAGCTTGCCGTCGGCGATTGTGAGGAATACTTCAGCTGCTGTGATGCTCCGCACTAGTGCAGCGAATGCCGCAGCACTCACTGAACAATTGATGCCACACGGTTCACTGAAGTTGAAGCGGATCAACATTTTCCCGTTACTCGCTTGCACGAATGTATCCTGGAAGTTGATACACGCGTACTCCGCGACGAGACCTCGGTCGTCGAGGAAGGGCATTATGGAGCTGATTGCGGATTTTAGTGTTTCGGTTTTCATCGGTTTCCTTTATACGAAAGCAGCCTGTGGACGCCGCTTCCATTGATTGCCTGCTTTGTTAATTGCGTCTTGGCAACGCTGGTAATAAGAAATGCAAATGTGGGCTCTAACTGCAACTTCTGTCTGTGCAGCTTCCAGATCGTATCCGTACGTCTCCACGTAGTCTCGGACTTTCTTCTGCTCGGTTTCAGTGAGTCCATCATAGTGGCGTTCAGCTTGAGTCTCACCACTACGCTTACTCACACAAATAAGAATCATATCGTCGAGGTATGAACCCTCGTGGTTCGGCACTAGTATGTTCCCATACGCAGCATGCCTCACTGCAGAAGCGGAATCGCATGTCGTCCAGGGAAACCTACGCATAAGTGTAGGGCTCGTTACTGCGAAGCCGTGGAACCTGATCGTAGCCTCTCCTTGTGAATCAGTGACGTAGGGCATACAACTGTCCAAGTAGAACACACGTTGGGGCGTCGTGCGATCGTTTGCTGGCGAGAGTCCAATGTACCCGATTTTCCCGTCTTTGAAGCTCTGATGAAACAACACAAGCTTCTCGAGCCACTTCATACTCTCACCTTGATGGTGAACATGAATCACTTTGTCTCGAGGAATCCCAGCGTCAAGAACCCGCATGAAGTTGTCCCAGCCCTTTTGTGCTGACTCTTCAACCATCTTGGCGTTGGGAATCACTCCGGGACTACCAGGGATGCAATCCAGCCCTACGTAATGAGTGAAAATATCTTCGTTAGCTTTGATGAACGCGATGTAACTGTCGAGGTCGATCACACTGCCTGAATTCCATGCACCGAATGCTCCGCTGTCGAGAAGAGCAATACGGCCAGGATCTGGAGTCTCTTTCAACCACTTTACTACTCGGCTATGCTTCTCTTTTCGAAGGTGGTCATACGTCTCCAAAACATTACGAGAATACTTCAAAAGACCGTACGTCGCTTGAAATGCGGATGCCGCTATTATGACTCGAAAAACATCCGGTCGCACCACTGTAGGTTGATTGCTCATAAGAAGTTACACTACAAAACGTCAAGAGGCTTCTGGTAGGAAACAGATACCACTAGCGGTATGCCACCACGAGGAGCAAAATGAGCAGTCACCGTCATGCTTCTTGGCTTGCAAGCTTCAACAAAGTGTGAGAGCATGTTATTCGTCAGTGTTTCCATGAATGTTCCCACATTACGATAACTGAAGAAATAGAGTTTTACGCCTTTTGTTTCGAGTAGAAGATCATCAGGAACGTACTCAACCTCGATTTCAGCAAAATCTGGTTGCCCCGTACGAGGACAGTTTGACGTAAATTCCTTTGTACTGAACTTCACAGTGTAGTCACGACCCGAAAACTGATTCTTGAATACTTCGAGAAGATCGGGCCGGACTTCATTTGTGGCATACGTGGTTTTTCCGCTGCCCAAACTGTGTAATGAACTTACATCATCTTTCTTCGTTTCCATTCTATCCTCCGATTCAATAACAATCAACCTATTGAAGTTGCAGCCGCATGCTTCTCACTACTCACATTCGATCCATAGCAAGCACCGTGATGAAGACTTGGTTCACCTCGAAACCAACGAGGCCCGGGTGCATCATACACACTTGACGTAGGGCACTCGCCCCACTTGAAATGTTTCCCACAAGTCGCGCAGCGAGAAAATAACCAACGTTTCAACTTCTGCGTGGGATGAAACCGAACCTGCCAATGCCAAATGTGCCATTTCGGATGCTTGTACCACGGTCGTGTGTCACGCAGAATGTAACTGTAAACACAGCCTGCCATCCTGCGAATGTGATCTTCCTTCTCCTTCATGTCAATCGGATAATCCCACGAACTGAACAAACAATCGGTTGCGTTGTCAGAAAAAACAAGAATGTCATGCAAATGCTTTCTCAAATAAGCATCCATTCTTTTTCTGTTGTGCTTGAACATTGTCCACAGGACTGTGTAAAACATCTGGAGTCCCGTAGCATGTCGGCTGCGAAGCAACTGACCAGTTCTGCTATCAAACCATCCGTACTCCCGCTTATCATCATATTGCTTCGACCACTCGAACCTGAACTCTCGCACGATCTTCTCCAGTACAGCTTTATCACCGTGACGTGCACGAATGAACCAACCGCACGAATCATCTGTACCATCTGTTTGCGGGTCATGGTGCCAAATAGTGAGCCATACTTCACGGTATGTTCGGTCAAACTTGGTAGTGGGATTCTTGCAATGACGCCACGGGTAATGTAACTCGAACGCTACTGTATCAGGATCGTGCATGTAGCTCCTTACGTCATTTGAAATCCATTGCCCAAACTAAGAATCTGGAAGAACTCGTTCTTCAACTCTGTAACAGCTACGTCGCCAACGAGTTTCGGGTTCGCCATGATCTTCGACGTACTCGTAAACGAGCCAGGCTTCTTAACTCCCCGAGCAGACATACACATGTGAGTGGCTTGCAAGAATACAATCACGAATGCGGGCTTGACGTTCTCGAAGATGAACTTTGCTACTTGCTCGCAGATGTTCTCTTGGCTCTGAGGCATCCTGCTATAGAATTCAAGAACGCGAGCCATTTTGGAAAGACCCATCAAGCCTTCACCAGGCAAGTACCCGATGTGACCCTTACCAGGGAAAAAGACGTGATGATGCGAACATGTTGAGATGAACGGAATATTCTGGCACGTCACCAGCTGATTGTAGTGGCCTTTGTCAAACTGCATCAACTTGATTTCACAAGTTGGATCGCTTACTTCTTTCACAGCTTTGAGTGTCTGGCCTACACTGCAGAAAACTTCACGCCACATCTTCATTACTCGCATCGGCGTTTCTTTTACATCGTCACCTTCAAATGAAACACCAATCAGCTCCATCGCTTCTTTGTAATAATGAGCTGCAGCGATGAGTTTATCTTTTTCGAGATACATCGCAGCCTGAGGAGACACAACAGGGGCTTGTGGAAACTTCTTCTCCTCGGGCATGAAGTAAGGATTGTCCTTCGCTTGGAACGTGGTAACCGTCGGTGTTGCATTCTCGAGAAGCTCAAGTTCATACACTACACCATAAGGTACTTCTTCTGCTCCGTTGAATGTAGTTGACGAAATAGTTAGAGCCTCATCCCAAAACAAAGGAGCCGATTGCGTTCGAAACACATACAACTTTTTCAATTTCTTGTCGTACAAAATACAGGCGAAAGAACCATCAATCTCACTAAGAGCATCAGTCCATGTATCCCCAAGAAACTCAAAGCTCTTCGCCAACAACATCGTATCCCAGGTGTCGTCTAGACGCAGATCTTCTCGTATATCCGCAATCGTTTTGTCTTTGAGGATTCCGTTGTGCCAAAGAAGAAACCGGTCAGTCTCTGCAGGATGGATATGTTCCGTCTTCACTCCACTAGCACCAGTAGGTGCTTGCATGTGAATGATTTTGTATGTTGGTGTGTCAAGAACCGCATCTACTATCGTAACCAATCCAGAACCAAGGGCAAGAGAGTGACCATAACGATCATTACGTTTCATCTCTCCCGAATAAGCAAACTGCGCAACCGAATGTGTAAAGTTGCCACGCGTCATATTCTGGCGTAGCAAAGGCAATAACTTCTCAGTGTCGAAACCTGCGGTGATGGAACACATCAGTTACCTCCTGCTTTCTTTCTCCGTTCGGCTTCGTCGTGATCTTCCCGCCACTGATACAGCACGGTCTTCGCATCCTCGAAAGCTTTGTCATCTCCGTGCTGGTCAATGTATTGACCACCATCGCGATGAATAATGCACAGAAGTTCGATGAGTTTATCGTATGCGGTCATACACGAACTTTCTCGATGAGTGCCGGCCAGTCAATCGGGATCTCATACTCAACGGGATCTTTCATACCAGCCTTGGCGAAGTTCTGGATGCGCTCAGCGCAGCTAGGGCACTTACCACATGCCAAAGGCGTGTTACTCGTATCTTTCAGATTCCACACCGGCCCACGGTAACAAGTCCACGTATTCTCGAATGGCACGCCGAGTTCAATACCAAGCTTGATCTCTTCACACTTGGACATGTTTGCAAAGGGTGAGCAGATACGAACTTTGGTCTTCCGGTTCAGCTGAGCAACTGCGTTCACTGCGTCTACGAACTGCGTGTTCGTATCCCAATAACAATACGAATCCACAGCTTGTATTGCAATATAAACTTCATCCGCTTGGTTACTCTCTGCAACGGACAGACACAATGAAAGGAAGATCATGTTCCTGAAAGGTACGTAAGTAGTGGGCTGCGGGTCAGCTAGAATGTCCTTCACCGTAGGCATCGCAAGTGCGGACTTAGTGACCAGAGCACTAACTGGAGCGATGATATCCGCCAAGAACTTCATGTCGATGATCCGATGTGAGACTTGAAGCGTGGTGCATGTCAGTCTCGCTCGAAGCAGTTCAATTGCATGCTTCTGCTCGTAGTTGAAGGAAACAGCGATGATGTTCTCTCGACCGAAGTCCTTGACTAACTTGTGTAGGAGTACGGTGGAATCTAAGCCCCCGGAAAGCGACAAAATCTTCATGGTAGCTCCAAAATCGGTGCCTGACCACTCTTATCGTACACGACTGATGCTTTTGATACCTGACTGGACCATACCGAGTGTAAGGGATCTAACAATGATCTCAAACGAAGCAAGATAGCAGGAAGATGCGTTTTCAAGCCCATGTACGAACTGATCTCGTTAACCTGTTCGAGCAACTTGACGTCCTTTGCAAGCAGTTCTGGTGTCAATGGCTCTGCTTTCATCGGGCACTTAATTCGCCAATTGCGATTGAAGAGTCGCTTCGTTAACCGCACGCCTCGAACACCTTTTACCTTGAACCGATCGAAGTAGATCGGTAGCAATCGACACTGCAGCGGCTTGGTACTATGTATCCTGCACAGCGAGTGGTCCAGATACGGACAGGGCTCTTTGCCGATGCGCCAATCGCTCGCATAGATGTAGCTCGATTCTGTCGACTCTTGACTCACAACGATGCAGATCGGATGCATGCGACACTTTGTTGTATAACCAAACCCCCGGCCTTGCACTTCAATCGGAGTGAAGAAGAGTGAGGTTTCGAATCCACAACACCTGCCGCACTTCAAACACTCAAAGTGCCGAAAGAACTTAGGACTTATCGTTACGAGGTCAACGGGATCGACACGCAGCTCCTGATCTAAAAAGTGCACTATAGTTGGAACGGTAACGAGATGTAACAATTGTGACAACCAGGCTTTCGATAAATACTGCATGCTTTTCCGTAGCGAAATTTCTGCATGGGCAGGTGAAAAATCTAACCCTATCATTTGCTTAAATAACAACCAATATCAACCAATCACATCTGTATCACTCTACATGATACAGAAGTCTGGAATATATGGGTGGAAGAATCCGTTCTCCCGAACACAATGCTAACCTTTCTGCTGCGTGTAAAGGTCGTGTAATTTCACCCGAGACTAGCGCGAAAATAGATGCGGCAAATACCGCATGCTTGTGTTGAGGGAAATCTCTGAATTACTGGGGGAGTAGCCTGGCACTGTCAATCGCTTTCTCGATACGGAAGGGGAATTTTACAGGAGCACAATTCCAGCGTCCTTTGACCCACTCTCCGATGTAACCCACAACATTGAATCGTGTATTCTTCGGATCGGTGTGAAGAGTGTCGCAAATCTGCTGAGTAATAGTTGCATATGCAACCCATTCGCCTGCATGAGCCTCGAGCATATCGAGAGTAATGCACGCCTGGGTACCTTTGCGGAATCCCTTAAACTCAATGGGGCTTCCAGGTGCTGCTGTGGGCTGTGATGCCACAACGGGCTTCGGTGCTTTCGGTGCTGGCGGATTCAAGGCCTTCTCGATCTTGGCTTCTGCTTTCTGCTGGCATGCTGTCTTGCAGGCTTCGTACTCCTCACCGTACACACGCTGGCAATCTTGGCACTCTACAACTTGGTCATTCCACCCTCTCTTGAACGCCGGGCACGTGCTCTCAACTACACCAACCCATTTCTTCTCCTGCGGCATAACCAGCCCCATTTCCTTTAGGTCTTCGAACGTCCGAGCCTTGAGGGCCATCTCGTGACGCTGTTTAACAATCTCGTTCACGGTCTCACCCTTCGCCGTGGCATGCTCAATCTGAGCATGGTAGGCCAAGGCTACGAGTAACACTCGACGGTGTGTCCTTGAGCTGATCGGGCCGATTTTTTCCAAATACATCGAGTGAAGAACGCATGAAGGCTTGTCTTTGAGCTCGTCGAGCACTCCGATCAATCTATCAATGGTCATTCTGTTTGTCTCCTGTCGGTTTTTCTTCCTACAGGTACATTATAGTAAAAACACAGGAGCTTGTCAAGCCTTGTAGCTACTTGAGCAGCTAGTCTTTAGACGAACTGAATCGAACTGTGCTGACCTTCTTCGCAGCATGCCGGTCGGAATTGCACTGCCACTGACACTTCTCGCGGACTTCTTCAATAACCATTGTGCACGTTTCCGGCGTCCATCCCAACCAACTGCGAAGAACAGGAATGAGATTCTTGCACTGCGGTTTCTTACTGAACCACCGCATATCGATCAAGTCACGAAGTGCCGGCGGGGGCGAGAAGATACACTCGAGCAGGGTTTTCGCATTAGCACTTAAATCGAATGCGATGTCGACGTCATCCAACGTCGGAAGAAGATCTTGAAATCGGTCAGGCGTTTGGTTGATCGATTCAGGATCATCGAGGAGACATGCAGCACGACGGCTCATCGACCACAAGAAGTTGACGAGAACATCCTGAATACTCTTGCAGATCCAACCATCGGGCGGAGTTACCACACCGTTGTGGGCTTCGGGATGCCAATACTTCACAGCTTCAAGAACTCCCATTCGACCCACTTGAAGCAGATCATCTCGATCGTAAACGCCTCCCTTACTGAACGTCCGAGGCAGCACTCGATCTACTTCTCGCTTGACCAACCACTCCTTCGCATCTATCAACGCGGACATAGCGGGCGTACTGTAATCCATGTGAATCTCCTTTTGGTATTTGGCGTAACGTTGCCACAGGTAACATTATAGCAGAAAATTGCCAAGATGTCAAGCCCTATCAACCTACCAAGAACAAAGGCAACAACTAAATGAGCTTTGGAACTAATTCAACCTCAGAGGGCAACGATGATTCGGAACCCTCTCCCGTCACTTGATCAAGTTGCATATCTGCTGCGAAATTAAGGGAGTAACCTGGTCGGCAATGACCCATAAATTGCTTCTTGCCCTCTTCTGTAAACACAACATACTCACCAGATCCTTGCCCGTTCTCTCTGAAATACAACAAATACATGATAGCCTCCTCATGCCGCTTGAACTGAAATGGACCAGCTAAACGAAAAACTATAGCGCACACTTTTTACCATACTGGAGAAAATGGCGTGAGCGATCAACGTGTAATCGAAAGGACCACCTGTATTGTCTGTCAATACAATTCCCGCTTCTGACAACGAGAAGCCATTTGCCTCGTTCGTTTCCAGTTGTGCAGCGAACGTAACGATGTGACCACTCACTGATGCGGCCATTTCTTTCATCGGCGTTATAGGCGACTGTAACGAAACGTCAGTCGCGAGCGGCGTGCTCGTTCCCGTGCCTACTTGCAGCCATACTTTGTAATTGGAGGTTGAACTTAAAGCACCTCCGAGCATGGCTAACAGCTTGTTGTAAATACCATTAGTGATCGTATTATTTACACGCACGCGTTTGATCTCACCGGTTTCGTGATCTAAACGCTCAATTGTGATAACTCCATGCATCGTCGTTCTCCTTACACTGAATACTGCAACGTCCACGTGATCGTCCAAGTCCAGCCCACACTCTTCTTCATCGAATCGAAAACAACACGCGAACACAAAACGTTGTTGGCGAAGAAAAGACCGAGTTCAGTAACGGATTCTGCGTCAGCCTCGGCCGCTCCCCACACTCCGGTGAATACGACGCTCGAATAGACCACAGGATACGCAGCTGTAACTACCACGGATGTATGAGAACTCAGAAACGTGATCGTTGTATCACCCGCTGCAGCGGCAGTCGTTCCTTTTCCGAAGTAAATTCGGGACACCTGCCGGTTCGTAAAACTACCGGACAGCAGAGAAGCGAGATTCTCGTATGCTACGTCGACGACGAGATTGCAACGTATGACTCGCTGCTCACCCGTCTGCTCGTTAGTTTGCACGATTTCAACTTGACCATTCAGTTTTGAAAGCGTATCATTCAGCGTTGTCATATTCAACTCCTTACGTACTCAAGGGCGTGCTTGATCCACATGCTGCGAAATGCACAACCGATCTCGTCAGCACGGTCAAATGAATCAAAACGTTCGAGAGACTGCTGGCGGCAGATTCCACCGCAGATTCCAAACAACTTGCAGCGCAGACAATCGGCACAAGCAGTGATACGATGCTGCAGCCACGTTCTCTGTTGTTCTTCATTCACTCCACTGAACACAGTGCCGATCGCTGTACTGCTTTTCCGATGACATGCGAACAACTCACCCGACACACTGACCATTACTGTTCCACTACCAGCACCACACTCTGCGTAGTAGAATTCGTTATCGGTCAACCGCTTCGCGTACATCGTTAATGTATGCAACCGAACGGGCTTGCCTTCTGCTTTTCGCTTCTTCGCCCACTCAGTGATCAGCCGATACTGCCCGTCAAGCACACTAACATCTTTTATTGACCAGTTCGCTGTTTGTAGTCCGCACGAAGTATCTGAGCAGTAACAACTGGGCTCAACAGAAACGTTAGATGCGAGCCCTTCATCACACAACGAATTCAAATGCACTACACGCTCTAACAGGTTCTGGTCACCAGGGCAGAATGTTGATCGCAGCAGAATCTTCGTCACACCAGCATCGTGCAATCGATACAATCCGGTCATTACCTTCTCGTACGTGTCTTCACCAGTGCAAGTACGGCGACGTGCGTTATGAACTGCTTCTGGTCCATCAAGCGAGAGAATAACAGAAAACTGGTGTGAGTTGAGAAACTCTGCAATCTCGGGCGTGATTGTTGTTCCGTTCGTAGTCGAGTTGTAAGTACGGGCAGGATTTGCTTCGACCACTTGACGGAGTACATTGAAGTTCAACAACGGCTCACCACCATAGAAACTTATTGCACCGGTGGGTTCCAGAAAATCAGTGACTGCTTTCAACGCCATCGATGCAGTCATCGCTCCGCTGCCTCGACCAATCTCATAGCAGTAAGTGCATTTGAGATTGCACAACTCGGTGAGCTCAAGGACTATGAGTTTGAATTTTAGATCCATGTGAAAACAGTTTCGTATTTAATAACAAAGACCGGCAACGAGTTAACTTCATACCCTTTTGACGTCGATTCACCGGAAGCTGGATCAACACACCACAGAGGAAACGTATCTGCAGGGTCTATTACAGTACCCACTAGTACTGCAAGCCCCCCCGACCCGTCATAACTAAGACCTGTTCGCTGCAAATAAAGCGTGGATGATTCATGTATCGTGTCACCATTATCGTCAAAGGTCGGATGCGTTGCTGCAGGGAACGCAATTCTTGCTGTAAAATAGAGGTCAACTGCTGCAGAAAGGCTACTAAAAGTATACAAACCATTTGCAGTGGCATGGCTATAAGCACGTCTGATTGTTGCATCATACACTACATACGAAGGCTCCTGATAAAGTTGCGTACCTGCTATCGGATAACTTCCGCCTGCTGCATGCCAAGCAGCTTGTGCTGCATCCTCCGCTACAGATGAAGGATCACCAACATATTCACTAGAACCAACGCCCAGGTACGTATTGTTCCCTCCTTCAGTACTCCAAAAGCTTTGACAAGAAGAGCTACCCTGATACGTGACAATCCATTTCAACAACTTCAATGCATTCTGCAAGTCCTCGAAGATCCATGGTCCAATAATATCGCCGACTTGCATATTCCCCTGAGCTGTCCAGGCGCCAAACTCGGTTTGCCTACGCCACGATGTTCCACCACTATTAAGTGCGGCAAAAAAAGTAGTTGCTGTCCACAACGGAATGGAAGCAGAACCTGAAAAGTCAGGCCCCAGGGTGTGATTAACGAAGCCCATAGGAGGTGCAGCATAAGGGTATACTCCTATGAGTTGCTCGATTGCTGTTTGTAAACCATGCAATGTTGGAAACGCATAATTGAAAAGAGAATAAAATTCCCTCTTCTGCACGTCGTCACCTGCGACTACGTCAATACGTACATTCGCAGAAGCAATGCCCGCAGCATGTTGTCGCTCTCGTATTCCTGCAATGATTTCGTTGAGAAACGACACCGCTGACCAATCCGTGTTCGTTACCGATGAAAAAGCCATTACGCGTGAGCCCTCACCCAATCAGCAATCCAAATACCAGAAGAAGCTACTCGGAGTACGTTATACTCAACACCAGTAGGTAATTCTTGTGGTGTTGAATTTGGATAGAAAACACCGGTATGACAAAGTGTATCAAGCTCGGGTGGATTTCCTTCTGCTGGATTTTCCCTGCCTTTGTTTGACCAAATGCACTCCGTCAACTTCATCACTATCATACTACCTGAAGCAGTACAAGGAGCGAGATCACCCGCTTCGAAAAGATTAGTTGGAGGTGGTGCAGGGTTAGCTACGGGCAGATCACTATACTTCACAACTGTAGAAGCAACAACTTTGCCCTCGATCCATGGTGCTCCGTTGGCAGATAATGCAGGTTCAACATCGTCAGCTATCGCTGTTACTCTCTTTCCTTCAAGCCATGTCCACAACGCAGGATCGGTCTCTCCAGTGAGGATAATCAATCCTGTTTTCTGCCCGTAAGAAATAAGCCGGAACTTGCAAACGACCTGCGGTGTATGCCCATCTGTGCCGTTTGTGCCGTTTGTGCCGTTTGTGCCGTTTGTGCCGTTTGTGCCGTTTGTGCCGGGAGCACCATTCGCTCCGTTAGCACCATTCACGCCAGCGGGCCCCGGAGGACCTTCAGCGCCACCGCCCTGAACCGATACTTCGCATGATGTAGCACAAGGATTCGTCTCTACTGCGATTTCACAACCAACCATGCACGTAACCAGAGGAGGGTTGAACTCGTCAGCCAACCCTGCAAGAGTTTCTATGATCTGATTACTAGCAACGAAAGATGTCACTTCTGTCAAGTTAATCCCGGGCTCGACGATGTTCTGACTTTGCACGTAGTGCCGGAGCAGCACGTGAATCGGGCGCATGATATCGATTTTTTGAACGTAAGGGATTGCTTCAGGCACGTCAAAGAAATCGGATAGGTCACCGAGATCAAAACGAGCTGCGGGAATCAATCCGTAATCAAGCGAGCGGAACCACACAGTGCCTTCGTGTATCTCATCTTTGAACAACTCGGTAACTCGTGCTTGCTTTTCTGTAGCAGACAACGTCCACAACAACTTCCAATTGGGCTGCGTCCCTTTGATCTTGTAGAAGTACACGAGGTTGCGAACGAACCAACGACGAAATGCTTCGTCTGTGTCTGTCTGGTACGAAACCATCAAGCCGAGCATCAACGAAATGTAAGTTAAAAACTTTCTCTGACAGTGCTCAGCATCCAGCTGGACAACGAGATTTACGATGTCAGTATGCGTCGCGATGTAAGGCGTGTCTTCGTGGTATCCGTCTCCGGGTCCTTTGATGCACTCAACGATCCGCTCCAGTACACCTTTATTCGGATCATCACTATTCAGTGCATCGATCGTTCGGACGATCATCGGCACCAATTCGTATAACTGAACTGAAGTGCTCATCCTTGATAGCTCGTTTCACAAACCACTGCACAGGTTACTGTAATCAAAGGATTATTCAATTGAGACACCTTGCTCGGGGAATCACTCAGCGGTGTGAGAGTCTCAAGTACTTGCGAACCAGAAACTACAGTGACACTTTCAACAAGAGACTCTGCTGCAATGTCCACTCGGTTAAGGACGAGGATTTCTTCACCGCGGAGTATCACGTGCAATGGTCGCGTCAACTCGAGATTATGACGCAATTCGGGGTTAGGACTCAACAACGTATTGTCCGAAGTTTTTCGTATTTCGAGTCGAGCAGCTTGGTAAAGAGGAGAAAGACTGTACCGCAAATCTAGAAATATCTCGGCCCACCCATCGGCATATCCGAAAGGTTCACTCTGGTGTGCGTAGAATCCGATCGTAGACGTAGACGTAATTTCTAGT
>Ga0209777_10003074_pt1 | contig 21129 bp, 14 predicted proteins | sample FrelakmetHBP12HB_FD_187147 | JGI IMG/M metagenome (GOLD analysis project Ga0209777, IMG submission 187147) | Freshwater lake sediment microbial communities from the University of Notre Dame, USA, for methane emissions studies -HBP12 HB (SPAdes)... | ecosystem: Environmental > Aquatic >...
CCGACGGGCGAAATCATGGTCACGCAACAGCGTGACCATGCCACCCCCCAGACTGACGCCATACTCCACCCCCAAGGCTTTCGTTGACGGCTCCCCTTTTCAATCGTACAATCTTTGGATGTCCGAGCAGAGTCAAGGAGCGCGCCGATGCCCGAGCAAGAGAAAAAATACAAGATACTGATCGTCGATGACGACACGGACGTCCTGACTTCGATGAAGCTGGCCCTCCAGGAAACGGGCCAGACCATCGTCACGGCAACCGACGGCTTGGCGGCCCTGGAGTGGGCCGAAGCCGAGGACCCCGACATCGTGGTTCTGGACCTGATGCTGCCGAAGCGCGGCGGATTCCAGGTCCTTCAGAAGCTCAAGGGCAACCCCTCCATGAAGGGCAAGCGCCCCCTGGTCTGCATGGTCACCGGCAACGAGGGGATGCGCCACAAGGAATTCGCCGAACAGGGCGGCGTCGACGACTACCTGCACAAGCCCTTCGCTATGCCCACCCTCGTGGACATCGTCAAGGAGTTCATCGAGAGGCTGGACAAGGGCATCCCGAGCGCGAAATCGAAGCAAGGCTAGAGCCGCGCTCAGCCCGCAGATGTGCGCGGCGGGTCTCCTGACCCGCCGCGCAACAGCAACAAGCAATCTTGTGCGTGGGCAGCATTCCGCGCGGCGGCTCAGGAGAGCCGCCGCGCAAGACGTGAGCAAAATGGCATGAACCACGAAATGAGCCGTCGAGGTTTTCTGCGCACTGCCGGCGCCGTCGGCGCCGGCGCGTGTGCCGCGTTGGCGCTGGGCGGATGCTCCGGCGGCGCAGGCGGCGAACCACTTAAGTTTCGCGCCCGGCCGCACCCGAGCGCCGACGCCTGGCAAGGCCGCCTCGGCCTTGCCCAAGGGGGCGACGACCCGGCCCGCAACGTCCGCGCGGCGGTCGAGAAACTCTGCGGCCCGGACGGCGCTAAGACCTTCATCAGGCCGGGCGACATCGTCGTCGTCAAGCCCAACATCGGCTGGGCCCAGGTGCCCGACATGGCCGCCACCGTCGACCCGGCGGTCGTCGCGGCCGTCGTGCGGATGTGCCTGGAGGCGGGCGCGAAGGCGGTCAAGGTCTTCGACAACACGATCGGCTCGGGCTCGAAGTGCTACGAGTTCAGCGGCATCGAAAAGGCCGCCCGCGACGCCGGGGCCGCGGTCGAGCAGTGCGCCCCGCACCGCTTCAAGATGGTCCAGTTCGATAACCCCTTGGTGAAGCGCCTCCGCGAGTGGCCGCTCTACGAAGAGGCCCTGGCGGCCGACATCTTCATAAACCTGGCGGTGGCCAAGACGCACAACGCCTCCCTCGTCTCGCTCTGCATGAAAAACCTGATGGGCGTCCAAGGCGGCGACCGCGGCAAGATGCACCAGGAAATCCACCAGAACCTGGCGGACCTGAACTGCGTCGTCCGGCCGACCCTCAATATCCTGGACGCCACGCGCGTCCTGGCCCGCGAGGGCCCCGGCGGCGGACGCAAGGAATTCGTGGCCGCCGCCAAGACCATAGTGTGTGGCACGAGCCCCGTGACGGTCGATGCGTGGGGGGCCGACCCGGCGCACCTCCCGTGGGCGCAGGGCCACCACACGCTGGCGGCGGTGCAGCACATCACGCTGGGCGCAGCAGCCGGGCTGGGCGTGGCCGACCCCGCGAAGATCGAGGTTATCGCCTGATGGGCAAGCGCACCAAACCCAAACATCCGCTGCACGTCGCGCGCGTCATCGTCCAGTTGCTTTTCCTCGGCCTCTTTCTTGTCCTGCTCGTCCTGACCGCGCGGGGCACCCTCGTCGCCACGCACCCGCGGCTGGCGCGGCTGTTCCTCGACACCGACCCGCTGGTCCTGGTGGGCATGGCCCTGGCCGGGGTCTTTACGACCGGCCTCCTGGCGGCCCTGGTCATCGTCGTACTGTCGCTCGTCTTGCCGCGGGCCTACTGCGGCTGGATATGCCCGCTCGGCACGACCATGGACATCGTCGACCGCCTGCTCTTTCGCAAGCGCGACCGGTCGAAGAACATCGCGCCGCGCCTCAGGCAGATCAAGTACGGCCTGCTGGCGGCGCTGCTGGTGCTGGCGGTCTTCCACCTCGGCGTGTTCGGCTGGTTCGACCCCATCTGCATCATGACCCGCTCGGTGAGCGTGGCGCTTTACCCGATAGCCGACCAGGGCGCGAAAGCCGCGCTCGTGGCCGCCGAGGAGCGCGGCATCGACGCCGCCGGACTCGTGTACGACTGGGGCGTCGGCAGCCGCGTGCTGGTCCCCGAGACCGACCTGAAGAAGGGCGGGCCGGGCCGCGGCTTCGGCGTCGGCTACGAGTGGGCGTGGGTCTTCCTGGCCCTCTTTCTGGCGATCCTCGGCGTGCAGGCATACCAGAAGCGGTTCTGGTGCCGCAACCTCTGCCCGCTGGGGGCGCTGATGGGGTTGCTCGGAAGCCTCAGCCCCCTGCGCCCGCGCGTGAGCGCCAAGTGCATCTCCTGCGACGCCTGCCGCAAGGGTTGCAAGACCGGCGCATTCCAGCACGTGGAGCACAAGAAGCGGTTCGCGAGCCTCGTACAGGAGTGCGTTTTCTGCTACGCGTGCGAGCGCAACTTCTGCCCCGTTGACGCCATCCACATCGGCACGGGGCACGCCAACCCGATACGGCCTCAGCCGCACGTGTGTCCGGGCCGCCGGGCGCTGCTGGGGGCGGCCGCGACGGGCGCGCTTCTGGGCCCGGTGTTCCTCCTGGACCAACGGACGCGGGCCAAGGAGGAGACCAACCCGCAGCTGCGTCCGCCGGGGGCGCTCAGGCCCGACGAGGACTTCATGGCCGCGTGCATCCGATGCGGCGAGTGCATGAAGGTCTGCCCGACCAACGCCCTTCACCCCACGGGCATCGAAAACGGCATCGAGGGCCTCTGGACGCCCTCTTTCGTCTACAACATCGGCAACTGCGACTACTACTGCGGCGTGACGCGGGCCGATGTTGACGCCGGCCGCATGGACAAGCCGGCCAACCTCTGCGGCACGGTCTGCCCGACCGGGGCGATCGCCAAGCTCTCGCACGCCGACAAGACCAAGTGGAAGGTCGGCACCGCCGTCTTCGACCACAACCGCTGCCTGCCCCATGCGCGCGGCGAAGAGTGCCTGACGTGCGAGGAACAGTGCCCCCTGCCCGAGAAGGCCATCTCGCACCAGTCGCAGACGGTGGCGAACCTCGATTGGCTCAAGCTGCCGCAGGACAAACGCAACCGCTACGACGAGCTTGCGGCCCGCCGCGCGAAAGGCGAAACGCTCTCGGCCGACGAGCAGAAAGAACTCGCCGCCATGCCGCCCAGGACCCGCACGCTCGCCCTGCCCTACGTGCTGCGCGACCGCTGCATCGGCTGCGGGACGTGCGAAAACGTCTGCCCGGTGGACGGCCCGGGCGGCGTGCGCGTCGAACGACTCCAGACGCGGGAGATCAAGTAGGCCGGCACATGGGTTGGCCGGGTGCCACGGTTGCGCCGTTCAGCAACCGTGCCGCCGTTCGGCGCAATGCACGGCTGCAAACAGCGCAGCCGTGGCACCCGGCGCAGGCGCGCAGGCAGCAGGCGCGCAGGCTATTGCCTTCCGCTGGCATTTTCGGTAAAGTAAGAGGTTAACGGCGGCCGCTATGTAAGGCAGCGGAATATCCAAGGGCAGGTGCGGGAGAGGTCGCCTCCCTCACCCAAGTGTCGTAAGGAGCGGAAGCGATGGCAATGGTCAAGAAGAAGACGACGATTATCGAGACGTATCGGGTCCACGAGAAAGACACGGGGTCTCCGGAAGTCCAAGTCGCCCTCCTGACGGAGCGGATCAATCACCTGACGGGGCACCTCAAGGGACACAAGAAGGACCATTCATCCCGGCGGGGTCTCCTGAAGATGGTCGGTCGGCGGGCCAGCCTCCTGAAGTACCTGGCCGCCGAAGACCGCGAGCGCTATCAGGCGGTCATCGACCGGCTCGGAATCCGGAAGTAAGACGGTTCAAAGTGAAAAGTTCAAAGTGCACGGTCCGCAATTTCGTGGCCGCAACAACGCCTCTCGTCGTTGACTGCTTTGAACCTTGAACTTTGAACTTTCTTTGTTGTGCCGGCGGCCGGCGAGTTAAACGGTAAGGAACAGTTCGAACGAAAGGTAGACGAGCAATGGAAGCAGTCCGAGTGGAACGGCAGATCGCGGGACGGACCCTCAGTATCGAAACAGGCCGAATGGCCAGGCAGGCCCACGGCAGCGCGCTGGTGCGGTACGCCGACACGGCGGTCCTCGTGACGGCCGTCCGGGCCAAGCCGCGCGAAGGCATCGACTTCTTCCCTCTCACGGTGGAATATCGGGAGATGACTTATGCCGCCGGAAAGATCCCCGGCGGTTTCTTCAAGCGCGAGGGCCGCCCGTCGGCCAAGGAAACCCTTACGTGCCGCATGATCGACCGGCCCGTCCGGCCGCTCTTCCCCGAAGGGTACATCGACGAGGTGCAGGTCATTGCGATGGTGCTCTCGGCCGACCAGGAAAACGACCCGGACATGCTGGGCATCATCGGCGCATCGGCCGCCCTGGCCCTGTCGCCGATTCCGTGGGATGGCCCTCTCGGCGCGGTGCGCATCGGCCTCGTGGACGGTCAACTCGTCGTCAACCCGACGCACCCGCAACGGGAAACCGGCGAAATGGAAATGATGGTGGCCGGCCTGGATGACATGGTCAACATGCTCGAGGTCAGCGCCAAGGAAACCCCCGAAGACAAGATCCTCGAAGGCCTGACGCTGGCCCAGGAAACCATCCGGACGATCATCGAGATGCAGCGCGAACTGGTGGAGAAGGCCGGGCAGCCCAAAACCCCGTTCGCGGGCCTTAAGGACGTCTCGCCGATCGAGCAACTCATCGAGAAGGGCTTCCTGGCGGAATTCCAGGCGGCCAAACGCATCCACCCCAAGATCCAGCGCAACACCACCTGCAAGGAAATCCAGACCCGCGCCTGCGAGGCCGTCCTCGTCGGCCAGGGCATGGCCACCGAGTGGACCGAGGCCGACTTCAAGCACGCGTGGTATCGCGTCGAGGAACGCCTCATCCGCAAGATGCTCCTGGCGGGCGAGCGCACCGACGGCCGCAAGCCGGACGAACTGCGCCCCATCACGTGCGAGGTCGGCATCCTGCCCCGCACGCACGGCTCGGCCCTCTTCTCGCGCGGCGAAACGCAGGCCCTCGTCGTCACGACCCTCGGCACGGGCGAAGACCAGCAGATCATCGACGGCCTGAACGAAGAGTACCGCAAGCACTTCATGCTGCACTACAACTTCCCGCCGTTCTCGGTGGGCGAAGTGAAGATGGTCCGCGGCGCATCCCGCCGCGACATCGGCCACGGGGCGCTCGCCGAGAAGAGCATCCAGGGCGTCATCCCGTCCGACACGGAGTTCCCGTACACGATCCGCATCGTGTCCGAAATCATGGAGTCCAACGGCTCGTCCAGCATGGCGTCCGTCTGCGGCACCACGCTGAGCCTGATGGACGCGGGCGTCCCGATCAAGGACCCCGTCGCGGGCATCAGCATCGGCCGCATCAGCGAGGGCGACAAGGACCTCCTCCTCACGGACATCCAGGGCGAGGAAGACCACATCGGCGACATGGACTTCAAGGTCGCCGGCACGAAGCGCGGCGTGACGGGCGCCCAGGTGGACCTGAAGGTGCGCAGCATCTCCCTGGACGTCTGCCGCAGGGCCTTCGAACGCGCCCGCGAGGTCCGCATGGAACTCCTGAAGATCATGCTCGAGGCGCTCCCGGCGACGCGGGCCGAGATCAGCCGCCATGCCCCGCGCCTCATCCAGATCAAGATCAACCCCGACAAGATCGGCAAGCTCATCGGCCCGGGCGGCAAGATGATCAAGAGCCTGGAGGCCAATTCGGGCGCCCGCATCGAGGTCGAAGACGACGGCACCGTTACGATCTCCAGCGTCGATGTCACGAAGGCCGAGAAGGCCCGCGACGCCATCGACGCCCTGTGCGCCGAGGCCCAGGTCGGACGCATCTACACCGGCACGGTCGTCTCGGTCAAGGATTTCGGTGCGTTCATCGAGATCCTCCCGGGCACGGACGGCATGTGCCACGTCTCCGAACTCTCCGACAAGTACGTCAAAAACGTCTCGGACGTCGTCAAGATGGGCGACACGGTGCGCGTCAAGGTCATCAGCATCGACGACACCGGCCGCATCAAACTTTCGCGCAAGGCGGCCCTGAAGGAAGAGGCTGAGGCGGCCAAGAAGTAACGCTCCGGTAAGAACTCCGCGCGGCGGGCAGTCGTACGTGATTAGCGCACAGCCGCCCAAAAGGGGTGGCACGGCCACCCGGCGCTGAACGCTAAACACATACGCACGGCGACGGTCAATCGCCGCCAGCGGCTCCAAGGAGGCCCGCCGTCATGCCGCTCGTGACCTTCATTCTGGGTCTGGTGGCCGGAGCGCTCCTGGCGGTCCCTTTCATTATCATCGTGGCCAAGTTCTCCAGCCGCCGCGCCCAGGCGTCTGAACGCCGGGCACGCCAGTCGGAACACCTGGCCGAGGTCGGACGGCTGACCGGGGGCCTAGCGCACGAAATCCGCAACCCCCTATCGACCCTCAACCTCAACTTGCAGCTTCTGAGAGAGGACCTCGTCCGGCCCGGCGCGTCGGTCGAGCCTCGCACTGTGGCGCGCCTCGACTCGCTGGAACAAGAGGCGCGGCGTCTCCAGACCATCCTGGACGATTTTCTGAAGTTCGCCGGTCGCCATGAAGTCCACCTGAAATCCCTGCCCCTCGGCCCGCTCATGGCCGAGGCCGCCGCGTTCTACAGCGAACGGCTCCAGCGGGCCGCCGTCCATGTGCGGACCCAGTTCGCCGACGGCCTGCCGCCCGTGGCCCTCGACGCCGACCGCTTCAAGCAGGCCCTCTCGAACCTCATCCTTAACGCCGAGGCCGCCATGCCCGAGGGCGGCGACCTGCTCATCACCGCCGAGCCCGAGCGTCACGGCGTGCGCGTACACATCACCGACACGGGCGTCGGGATACCCCCGGAGAGTCTGGACAAGATATTCGAACCGTATTACTCTACCCGTTCCGGCGGGAGCGGGCTGGGGCTGCCGATGGTGCGGCGGATCGTGCAGGAGCACGGAGGGTCGATCGAGGTCCACAGCGAGGTGGGCCGCGGCACGCGATTCACGATCCACCTGCCGGCGTCCCAGGGCAGTTAGTGTAATGCTTCGGAATTTTCGTACCTTATCGAATCGGGTGCCACGGTTGCGCCGTTCAGCAACCGTGCCGCCGCTGGCCGCACAACACGGCTGCAAACAGCGCAGCCGTGGCACCCGGCGCGCTGTTGGGTTAGCCGCCGCGCTTGCGCGGCGCGTGTTTTGAGGCGTTCGTTACAATGCCCGAAAAACTACAAACCGGCGACCATCGCCGCATCCTCATCGTCGAGGACGACCGCCCCCAGGCGGACGCCGTCGCCGAGACCCTGAGCCGCATGGGCCACTCGTGCGTCGTCGTCACCGAGCCCCGCCGGGCGCTGGCGATCCTCGAGGACGACGGCTTCGACCTCGTCGTCACCGACCTCGTGATGCACGACGTCGACGGCATGGAGATCCTCCGGACCGCCAAGCGCGCCGACCCCGCGGCCGAGGTCATCATGGTCACCGGCCACGGGACCATCGAGACCGCCGTCCAGGCGATGCGCGAGGGCGCCTACGATTACATCACCAAGCCGCTGAACGTCAGCGAGCTTCGGGACCGCGTCGCCAAGGCCCTGGAGCATCGCCACCTCGTGCGCCGCACCGAGCAACTCTCCGAGCAGCTCCACGAGCGTTTCGGATTCGAGGGGATCATCGGCCAGTCGCCATCCATCCGGCGGGTCATCGAGACCTGCCGCCTCATCGCCCCCACCGACACGACGGTCCTCATTGAGGGCGAGAGCGGCACGGGCAAGGAACTCATCGCCAAGGCCCTGCACAACAACTCCCCCCGCCGCGAGCACAACTTCGTGGCCCTCAACTGCGCGGCCCTGAGCGAAGGCATCCTGGAGAGCGAACTCTTCGGCCACGAGAAGGGCGCGTTCACCGGCGCCGTGACCGGCCGCAAGGGGCGATTCGAGCACGCCGACGGCGGCACCCTGTTCCTCGACGAAGTCGGCGACATGCCCATATCCACCCAGATCAAGCTGCTACGAGTCATTGAGAACCGCGAGATTGTCCGCGTCGGATCCAACGACCCCCGCAGGGTCGACGTGCGGCTCGTCAGCGCCACAAACCAGAAACTCGACGAGCTCGTGAAGGCCGGTAAGTTCCGCGAGGACCTGTACTTCCGCTTAAAGGTCGTCCGGGTCGTCCTGCCGCCGCTGAGGGACCGCCGCGAGGACATTCCGCTCCTGGTGGAGCACTACCTCCGCCGCCTCGCCGCCGAGCACGGCAAGGCCGTCACGGGCATCACGCCCGAGGCCCTGCGGCTCCTCGGCGCCTACGACTGGCCCGGCAACGTCCGGGAACTCATCAACACGCTGGAAACGATGGTCGTGCTGGCGCAGGGTGCAGTGCTCGACTTAAAGGACATTCCGGCGGAGATCCGCCCCGCTGGTGCAAACGGAGAGGAGCGTCCCGAGGCCATCGAGCCGGGCGCCACGAGCCTAAAGGACGCCGAACGCGTCCTCGTCGAGCAGACGCTGGCGTCCACCGGCGGCAACCGCGTGGAGGCCGCTTCCATCCTCGGCATCGGCGCGCGGACCCTGTACCGCAAGATCAAGGAATTTGGGCTGGCGAAGCCGGGCGAACCCGAGCCGCCCGAGCCGCCGCCGGATGCGTGACTGGAGCAGGCAATCTTGCCGGCCGGTATTACTACAACGCAACTTTGCGCGGCGGGTCGGGGTACGTGTTTAGCGGGGGGCGGCAAAGGGGGCTGTACCCTTTTCCTCGCCCCGCTAAACACGTACGGTCGGGAGACCCGCCGCGCAGACACACTTATGATCGCCCTGGCGATAGGCGCCATCTTCTCCGCCACCACTGCTACGGCCGGCGAGATGACCGGCATCGTCAAACTCGGCCTCGGCAGCTACACCACCGTGCTTCCGCCCGGCGCGAAGGAGCCGCCACCGGCCATCTACAAGACGGCCGACGTCAAAGGCCCCTTGCCGACCAACCAGTGGTGGAGTTCGCTCCTCTGGTCGAAGTTCTCCGAGCCGCAATACGCACACCCGCTGGCCGTCCGTGCAACCGCCGCGGGCCTCCAGGTGTGTTACCCCGGTCCGTCCATCACGGTCACGGCCACCGGCATCATGGGCAGCATGCCGCCCGGCGGCCGCGACTTCGTCCTCGGCCACAGCGGCGCACGCGAGTTTCCCGATGCGCGCCTGGCGGGCTGGAGCGACTGGTTCGTCACCGCCTCGCTGGCCGCCGACGGCGGCTCAATGCGCGTCTCCTACGGTCACGGCAGCCCGTTCGTGTACGCCCTCTACGAGCGCGGCGAGCCGGTGCTGACGTTCGCCGAGACGCCAACCGTCTGGTCCGGCGCGGCGGGCGAGCCGGCGCTCGGCGTCACGGTCTCCGGCCGGCACTACGGATTGTTCGGCCCGACCGGAGCCACGTGGTCCGGCCTCGGCGGCAAGGTCCTGACCTGCCGGGCTGGCGGCAAACCGCATTTCTCGGTCGCGGTGCTGCCCGACAACTCGCCGCAGACGCTCGCGCTCTTCAGGCGTTACGCCTATGCCCACGTGACGGACACCAAGGTCACGTGGGACTACGATGAGCGCAGCGCCTCGCTGACGACAACGTTCACCTTCACAACTCGGCCGCGCGAGGGCACGGAGACCGCCACGCTCTTCGCCCTCTACCCGCACCAGTGGAACCACACGTCGGCGCCGCTTGCGGGGCCGACGTACGCCTCGGTGCGCGGCACGATGAAACTCGCCGCCGGCAAAACGTTTGAGACCCGCATGACGTTCCCCGGCGTCCTCCCCGCCCTGCCCGACGCGGGCGGCTGCGATAAGGCGCGCCTCGCGCGGCTCGTCGAGAAAGAGGCGCAGGCGAAAACGGGCGGCGTGCGCGACACCTACGCCGAGGGCAAGCGCCTGGGCAGGCTGGCTGCGCTCGTGCCCATTGCCGAGCAGGCTGGCGCCGACGAGGCCGCCTCAAAGTTCCTCGCCGAACTACGCACCCGCCTTGAAGGCTGGCTCGCGGCCACCGACGCCGGCGGCCAGCCGAAGAAGGCCGGCCTCTTCTACTACAACCGCGAGTGGGGAACACTCATCGGGTACCGAGCCTCCTTCGGAAGCGACACGCAACTGAACGATCACCATTTTCACTACGGCTACTTTCTGCGCGCGGCCGCCGAGGTCGCACGCCACGACACCGCCTGGGCCGCCGACAAACAATGGGGCGACATGGTCCGCCTCGTCGCCTCCGACATCGCCGAGCCCGACCGGGCCGCCCCCATGTTCCCGCACCTGCGCTGCTTCGACCCGTACGCCGGCCACTCGTGGGCCTCGGGCCACGCCAACTTCGCCGACGGCAACAATCAGGAATCCTCCTCCGAGGCGATGAACGCGTGGGCCGGGCTCATCCTCTGGGGCGAGGCGACCGGCAACACTACCGTCCGCGACCTCGGCATCTTCCTCTACACGACCGAGATGGAGGCCATCAACGCCTACTGGTTCGACGTCCTCGGCCAGAATCGCCCGGCCGCCTACAAGCACTCGGTGGTTGCCATGGTTTGGGGCGGCAAGAGCGTCTACGAAACGTGGTTCAGCCCCAAGCCCGAGATCGTCCGCGGCATCAACTGGCTGCCATTCCACGGCGGATCGCTGTACCTGGGCTTATACCCGGAGTACGTCCGGCGGGACTACGACGCCCTCGTGGCGGAGGTGGGCGGCACAAACTTCAAGGACTGGGCCGACCTGGTCCTCATGTACCACGCCCTTGACGACCCGCGCGACGCCCTGGCGCAGCTCGACGCGCGCGGCGAGTTGCTGCCCATCGAGGGGGGAAACTCCGCCGCCAACGTGTATCACTGGATCGCCAACCTCGCGGCCCTCGGCCGCGTCGACCGCTCCGTCACCGCCAGCCATCCCCTTTACGCCGTCTTCAGCGACGGCCGCACCCGGACCTACGTGGTCTACAACATGGCGGGCGCGCCGCAGAAGGTCAACTTCTCGGACGGCGTCGCCATTGAGGCGAAGCCGTCGTGCTTCACGCTCAAGCGTCAGCCGCTGCCACGCTAGCCGGGGTCTCAGCCTCCCTGAAGCGGATAAAGATTGCGTAGTGGCGCGGCGGGTCTCCTGACCCGCCGCGCAAGAGTGCCGCATGATCGCACCGGCAACCGGCAATCGGCGCGGCGGTTCAGGGTATGTGTTTAGCGTGTGCCGCGCACCGCAATAGCGGATGTGGCACGGCTGGCTTGTCCAGCCGTGGCGGAAGGCCCGCGACGGTTTCCACGGCTGGGCAAGCCAGCCGTGCCACACTGCGGCGTGGGCGCTAAACACGTACGGTTCAGGAGACCCGCCGCGCACAATACGGAAGTAGCGCTGTCATACTAGGGGGCTCGCCGCGGAACTTCCGTAACCACGCGGCGTCCAATCCGGTTAATATGGGGGGAATAATTGACTTCCCCGGGGGCCGTGGTAGGATGGTTCTTGCTCGCCTGCGGTCTGCGGCGTACTTTTCGGGGGTACATACCATGCTCACTTTCTGGCTGCGCATGACGATCATTGCCTTTGTTCTCGCCGCGCCCGCCTTGTCGGCGCCCGAAGACGAGGCGCTCCAGGCATTTAACTCCCTTTACGGGGAGGAAATGAAGCGCGTCTTGGCGACGCCCGACACGGCTGACGACGTGCAACTGGCCGCCAAGCTGCTCGAAGCCGCCAAGTCCGTCACCGGCCAGCCGGCCCTGCTGGCGGTCCTGTGCGAGAAGGCGACGGAGATAGGCAAACCCACCGCCGGCGGCCGCGTCACCGCCATCCAGGCGATGGAACTGCTGGCCGAGAAGGTCCCGGAGCGCAAGGCCGCATGCCTCGATAAGATCGTGGCCCTGCGCCAGATGGATTATGATGCCAGCCGCGCCGAAGGCAAAGCCCCGGCGGGCGAGGCGCTGATCGCGGCGCTCCTGACCTTGACCGATGCGAAGATGCAGGCCGGCGACGCGGCCGCCGCCTCCGACGCCTGCCGCAAGGCGCTCGTCGTCGCCATCATGATCAAGTCCGAGTCGCGGACGGCGATCCAGGCAAAACTGGAGCCCCTGGCGGCGACGCAGAAAGCGGCGCAGAAAGTCGCCGCCCTGAAGGCCCGCCTCGAAAGCACCCCGACCGACGCCGCCACGCGCACCGACCTCGTCAAGACGCTCGTGATGGAACTCGACGACCCGGCAGCGGCCGCGAAGTTCGTCGACTCGACGATCGACGCCACGCTCCAGAAGTTCGTGCCGGCCGCCGCCAAGGGCCTTGAACAGACGCCCGAGCTGGCGTGCAAGGAACTGGGCGACTGGTACCGCGGCATGGCCGACCAGGCCGCCGGGCCCGCCAGGACGCCCATGGCAACCCGCGCGAAGGCTTACTACGGCCGGTTCCTGAGCCTGCACGCGACCGAGGATGTCGCGCGGGCGCAGGTCATCCTGACCATGAAAAAGCTCGACGAGGCCCCCGCCCCGGCCGAAACGGCAAAGGCCGACACGCCGAAGGCCGAGACGCCCGCTCCCAAGGCGACCGCCCCGGCCAAGGCCGTCGCCCCGGCCAAGGCGGCCGCCGGCGCCGCGACGGGCGACACCCTGGCGGCCAACCAGTGGCACGATATCATGAAGTATATCGATGCCAACAAGGACCCCATCTCCGACAAGATGCTGGTCGGCTGGCGGCGCGACGGGGCCACCATCGTGGGCGCCAACGCCGGGGGGAGCACCGCCAACAGCCATCTCACCATCCCCGTCATGCCGCAGGGCAGCTACGACTTGCAGGTGAAGTTCGCGCTCTCCAGCAGCCTGTACGGCCACGTTGGGATTTACCTGCCGGCGGGCGCGGGGGCGACCATGCTTCGCCTCGACTGCTACGGCCCCAGCGGGCTGGATTACGTCGACGGCCAGGGCGCATACGCCAACGGCACCGGCACGCCGACCTCGCTCCTGCTTTCGCACGTCTACACAGTGGACATCCGCGTGACCCTGACCGGCGACCAGGCCAAGATTGTCGCCACCCTGGACGGCAAATGGCCCGTCGCGAACTGGACGGGGCCACAGAAGTCGTTGACGCCCTACGGGGCTGTTCCGGACAGGCGGTGCCTTGGCCTGTACACGTATTACACGACGGCCACGTACGGTTCGATGCGGCTGCGCCCGGCCCAGGAGGCCAAGATATACAACAAGTCCGAAGACAACACCAAGCCGCCCGATCCCGTTCGCCCGACGAAGTCGAGGCGGCCGTCGACCCCAACGTCCGGCCCCTCGTCAAGCGGCTAGAGCGGCCAAACGCCTTGATCGCCTGGGCTGCGATTCCTCGCCGCCTGCCGCCCTCTTCCCGCTTGACATCCCGCGGAACGAATGTAGATTGTCGGTGCGTCCTTCGCAGGATGTTCATCCGGAAACAGGGGTGTATCGGTGAGGCAGGATTCCCTCGCAGCCATGCTTGGGGCCGCGGCGCTGGCCTTGGCGTCGCCCCTCTTCGCGCAATCGGTCGACCGCGAGCAGGCCATTTGGGAGTTGCGATGATGTTCCTGGCTCTTAACCCATTGGCGCTCGTTCTCGCCCTTGCCGCACTTTCTGCGCCTGCCGCACCTGCCGCGCCCCCGGACGACGAGACGGTCAAGAACTTCAATGAGATGTACGGCGAGGAGATGAACCGCGTCCTGGGCACACGGGACGCACAGGACGACCTGGACCTCGCCGCCACGTTCCTGGAGTCCGCCAAGGTCCCCACCACCCCGCAGCCGATGATCGAGATTCTCTGCGAAAAGGCCCTCGAACTGGCGATGAAATCGGTGCGCGACTACGAAACGGCGGTCCAGTCCCTGGAGGTGCTGGCCGCGCTGGTCCCCGCCAGGAAAGACGACTGCCTTGCGAGAATCATCGCTCTGCGGCAGCGCCAGTACGACACCGCCAAGGGCGATGCGCACTCCGCGGCCGCCGAGCTGCTGGTCGAGGTGCTGAGCAAGTCCGCGCAGGCCAAGGCCGACGCCGAGGATTTTGAAGGCGCCGCGGCGATCTATCGCCATGCCCTGGCCGTGGCCCCGACCGCCGAAGGCAAAGACACCGTCAAGGACAAGATCGCGCAGCTCGCCTTACGCCAGAAGACGGCCAAGCAACGGGACGACCTCAAGGCCAAGGTGGCGGCCGAGCCGGCCGACAAGGCGTCGCGCGGCGAACTGCTGCGCCTCTATCTCGTCCTCATGGACAACCCCGCCGAGGCCGCCAAGTACCTGACCGACGCCGAAGATGAGACGATGCGTCAGCGCCTGCCGGAGGCCGTCACACCGCTGGCCGAGGCGTCCGGGCCGACATGCCTGGAACTCGGCGACTGGTACCTGGGCCTGAGCGCCGGGGCTCCCGGCTACTCCAAGACGGCCATGCTGACGCGGGCGACGGCGTACTACAGCCGGTTCCTCGATCTTTACACCGTCAACGACGAGCTTAAGGAGCGTGCGGCCGCCTCCCTCAAGAAAGCCGAGGCCGCCCTGTTCGCCGGCTGGTTCAACCTCCTGCCGCTGGCCAGGATTCCCGAGGCAAGCTTGTGGGAGCGCCAGGGCGACGCCATCATCATCAGCGGCCTGCACAGCTTCAGCGACAACCTCCCCTTCCCCGTGACCGTCGAAGGCAATTACAGGCTCCGCGTCGCGGTGCTCCACAACTCAACGGGTATGTGGGTAAGGTTCCCGGTGGGCCCCGCCAGGGGCGAATGGTGGCTCGGCGGAAGGGACAATACCTGCGCCCTGAACGTCGGCGGCAAGGAAAGGGCGAGCGACGACACCCTGACCATCGACAAGGGCAGACGCTACATCGCGGAAATCTCCGTCGCGACGCGCGGAGACCAGATACGCGTGACGGTGGCCGTGGACGGCGGCCGCCCGATGTCCTGGCAGGGGCCGACGGCGTCCCTGACGCCGATAGCAAACCTCAGACCCGACACGCCGCGGTTCTCCGTCGGCGGCGTCAACCCGGAGATGGACATCAGGTCGATGCGGCTGCTGCTGCCCTTGGCCAGCAAGCTGGTGGTCATCCTGCCTCCCGCCGCGCGCCCGCAGCCCGGCAAACAGGGAGCGAATAAAAAGAACTAGGCAACCGCGTGGTCGCCCAGTACGTGTTTAGCGTCAGCGCCGGCAATGTGGCACGGCTGGCTTGTCCAGCCGTGGCGAAGGTCGGCGACGTTCCCCACGGCTGGACAAGCCAGCCGTGCCACAGCCGCTATTATGGCTTGCGGGTGAGACGCTAAACACATACGTCGCCCAGGCGACCACCCTACATGAACGGCCACCCGGCCGCCAGGAGCGCCTCGCACAGCCGAAGGTCCTCGGGCGTGGTTATCTTAAGGTTCGCCGCATCGCCCTGGACCATGACGACCTCCAGGCCCAGGGCCTCGACAAGCTGCGCATCGTCGGTGATGCCCGGGTCCGCGCGGCCTCGTGCGGCGTAGGCCCGGGTAAGAAGATCGCGCCTGAAGACCTGCGGCGTCTGGGCAAGCCAGAGGCGATCGCGCGGCACGGTCTCGACGACGCGCTGCCCGTCGGCAACGCGCTTGACGGTGTGGTCCACCGGCCGCCCGACGACTGCGCCGCCGTGCTCGGCAGCCGCACGAAGGGCCTCGCGGATGACGGCGGGGCGGATGAGCGGCCGGACGGCATCGTGGATGGCCACAAGGTCGGTCTTCGGGTCGGTGGCAGCCAGCGCCCGCGCTACGCTCTCAACGCGGTCGTCGCCGCCGGCGACGAACTGGAGGCGCAGGGCCGGCCCGGCGCCCGCGGTATGCAGCGTTTCGCCGAACCGCTGGCGCGCCTCGGCAAGGCAGGCGGCCGGCGCCGCCACAACGATCTCGGCAACACTCTCAATCGCGGCGAACCGCTCCAGCGTGTGCGCAAGAACCGGACGCCCCGCCAGGGGCGCGAAGACTTTGCCCAGGCGCGCCAAGGGCTCTCCGGCTGCCGCGACGAACCGCCGTCCCGCCCCTCCGGCCGCTATGATGACGCTGACGGTCACGCTTGGCATGTTGGTCAAATGGAGCCCTAAACCCCATGTGTGGCACGGCTGGCTTGTCCAGCCGTGGGGAACGTCGCGGGCCTTCGCCACGGCTGGACAAGCCAGCCGTGCCACATTGCCGGCGCTGACGATAAACACGTACACATCGTGACCATGCCACCCCGCTCAGGCCTCACCGCCCGCGCGGTTTCTGTCCGGCGTCGATGCGGCCAAAGATGATGCGGCCGGCGCTCTTCTGGATGACGTTCGTCACGGTGATCGAGGCCGTCTTGCCGATCTGGTCTTTGCCGTCCTCGACCACAACCATCGTCCCGTCTTCCATGTAGCCGACGCCCTGCCCTTCCTCCTGGCCGGCCCTGAGGACGTTCACCTCGAGGGTCGTCCCGGGCAGCACCGACGACTTCAGGGCGTTGGCCAGGTCGTTGACGTTAAGGACCTCCACGCCGCTCACCGTGGCCACCTTGTTGAGGTTGTAGTCGACCGTAAGGATGCGGGCGGACCGCTCCGACGCCACCCGCACGAGCAACTGGTCGACGCCTTCGCCGGGGGCGCCGGCCGTGGCCGCGGCGTCTTCGATGCGGATATCGACGCCCCGGATCGTCTGGAGTCGGTTAAGGATGTCAAGGCCGCGGCGGCCGCGGTCGCGCTTCAGCTTGTCGGCCGAGTCGGCTATCGCCTGGAGCTCCCGCAGGACGAAGCGCGGCACGACCAACGGCGCGTCGATAAAGTGCGTCTCGGCGATGTCGGCGATGCGGCCGTCGATGATGACGCTCGTGTCCAGGAGGAGCGGCCGCCCGCCCTTCTGCTGCTTGGCGAACTCGATGTACGGAATGATGAAGCGAAAATCGTCGCGCGTCTGAAGGATGAGCGATACCGCCAGGTATGCCGCCAGCGTCGCGATGGCGACCTTGGCAACGTCCGTGACGGGCTTCGTCAGGGTCGCCTCGTACATGTCGAGGACCGGCCCCAGCAGCGCCGCCACCACCACGCCAACCACAAGGCCGAAGAACACCGCCGAGATGATGCTGATGTCCTTGCGCCGAAACAGGGCGTCAATGACGATGATCGCCACCGCCCCGGCCGCGAAGCCGATCATCCCCCACAGTTCGTTGCCGGTCCCCAGCGCCCGGCCGAACGCGAACCCCGTGGCCGCCATGGCGAGAAAGAAGAGGATGCGGATAATGAACACGAGCATAATGGCGCCCTCCAATAAAATGGGATAATGGGCCGAATCATGATGGGGCTATTATAGATGGAAGCGGGAGGGGACTGCAAGATGTGGCAAGGCCGTGCGTGTCTAGCGGGTCGCCGTTCTCCCCTCTCCCCGCCGAGGGAGAGGGGGCGGGGGCCTGCCAAGCCGTAGCCCCGCGCCGCGGGGGCGAAGGCTGGTGAGGGGGCGTTTTTGACAAGGACCAGAAATGCCCCGGCCTCCGCGCCGATGCTACTCTGCGAAGTAGCGATGCTTCTTCGCTACGAAGCACGAGCAGCACGCCCTACACGGCCATCATCCGTCGTCGGTGCCGGTGCCTAGATTGCGGGCAAGTGCGGATCGACAAGAAGTACCTGTAACACCGCCGCTGAGCCGCGCGCTATCAGGATTCCCTAAACTGGCGCTCGTCGGCTCCAGCGCCTTGTTAGCCAGCCCTGCTCAAGATCGTCACTCCCTGCGCAGGGAGCCACGCCTACGCATCCCGGATCAATTCCAGTTCAATTCGCTTTTCTTCATTGGCGATCCTAAGAACCTTTACCTTCACGGTCTTGCCTACTGAAACATAGTCGCGAACATCCACGTACTTTGCGGCGACCTCCCCTACCTTGGTCCAATGCAATAGTCCCGTCTTACCCGATGGCAGCTGAATGAGGGCATAATCCCATCCACAGTAGACTACTTCGCCCATTGTTACCTCCCCCACAGAGTGCTTCGCCAGTGTTGCCAGCTGGGGCTTGACGCCCAAAGGTTCGATGGGAGAGCCAATCACAGTGAGCACATCGCCCGCTCTATTTGCGGGAGGTTCCGCGTGCGGTTTCTCGACATCTACGGCGCGATCAAGTTCGTCGCGGATGTCCTGTGCAATTTCATCCATGACGGCGAGCGCTGTGGCCAGGCGCTTGCTGAGGGAGGCGACAATTTGGGGCACATGCATTCCAGGCTTATAGATATCCTCGTGTGTCAATTCTCCCCAGGCATCTTGGAGAAGCGTCCTAATCTGGACTTCGCATATTACAGGTCGGAGTTCGCCACCCGAAGGAACGACAATCTCCACAAAGACGTGGTAGGCCCGGTATCCACTCTCTTGCGGGCTGTCCATATAGTTCCTACAAGAAATCCGCTTGCAGAGTTTAATGGACGACTTATGCTTTTTCGTGGTTTTCCCGCAGTCCATGAGAACAGCCACGACTCGCTTGGCATCCTTAGTCACATTACAGGTGATTCTGGTTCCCACGAGATCAGTAATGTGACGGAAAATGTCTTCCGGCTTCTTAATCTTTCGGCTGTATTCTTTCGAAGATGCCTTCACAAGCAAACGGTTCAAGTTTTTGATTCTGCCCTCTTCCACCCTCAGGCGCAGCTTTTCGGTTGGATCGAATTTGACTTTGAGCAAGTCATTGAGCGCCATCCGGAGTGTTTGAAGCGCAGGCTCAAAGCAGGTTTGGCACAAATCATTGTATAGTTCATGTGCCCTGCGCTCGAAAGACTCATCGAAGCGGTGTTGGCGTTGCACAGTCGGGAAATCGCTCATTGTTTCTTCTCCCGTGGCATACCGATTGCGTTCGGCGCCGACTCCGTCCGCTGGTCGGCTGGTTGCACCAACATTGTCGGGCTGGCTAACGGACCGTCTCAGGCGCGCGGTCACCAACTCAGCCGCCTAGAACTCAGCACTATGGGCCGCCCAGAAGTATACACACGAATTTGGCCCTCACCAATACATTCTGACACGGCCCTTGCATCTACGGCGGTGGAAGTCGTATAGATCAGGTAGTAGACAACGGTGAACGCGACGGGCGCGATAGACTGACTGGTCATCCCTCGGCCAGGCCGGGTCGAAGGCAACGAAAGGCTGTGCAGGAGCCTACACCTTCTACACAGCCTTCTTCTTCTGACCCGGCCACCTCCGCCAGGTCACTTCGCCGCCGCCGCCTTGGCGCTGGGCGTCGTGTCGGCCTTGAGGTCGCCGAGAGCGAACTGGATGCCGTCAAGCCAATGCTCGAGGATCATCGGGTCCCAGAAGAGGTCGTGCACGTGGCCGAAGGCCGAGAAGAACACGCGGCCCTGGCCGTACGATTTCACCCAGACCATGCCGAAATCGCCGTCCTTGCGGTTGATGCCCTTGACGTTCATGTCGGTTTTGGAGGTGTCGATGCTCACGAGCACGCGCAGGGCTTTGCGCGAGTACGGATCGGAGACCTGGTAGATCTCGTCCATTATCTGGAACGTGGGCGTCTTGAAGGCCGCCGCCAGCGGATGAGCGGGGTCGTCCACTTTCATCGTCGCGAGGCGTTTGCCCAGGGGATGCCCGTCGAACCGCGCCCCGGCAATCTCGCCGAACTCCGGCCAGTTGCGAAATGCGCCGACGCCGACGTGGAGGATCGCCAGCCCCTTGCCGCCCACGAGCCACTCGGCGAAACTCTTCTTGAGGGCCGCATCGCGCTTATCCGCCGCCTCTTTCTCGGCGCCCGCAAGCTTCTCGTAGTTCTCCGGCAGGAAGAGCTCGTTATTCGCGTTGTTGAAGACGACCGCATCGAACTTCGCGAGGCTCTGGGGCTCGAAGTTCGCAAGATCGTCGCTCACGACCGCCTCGAACGCGCCGGTCTTGGCGGCCATCGCCTCAATCGCCTTCTTGCCGTACGGGATGGAATCGTGCCAGTACCCCGTCGGAACGGCCGAGAAGACGAGCAGCCTCCGCGGCTTCTCGGGCTTGGCGCGGGCCTGGGCGGGCGCGGCCGCGGCCATCTTGGCCACCTCCTCAGCCGAGGGCTCCTTCGTCTTGTCGACCGCCGCCGCAAACGCGCTCGCCGATGCCAACGCCAGCGCGATGAACACGAGGCACACTAAACGCATGATCGTTCGCCCTTTCGGAAGAAAAACGCGCCCATCAAGCCTGCCCCGGCCCAACAACACGCGCCCATCAAGATGGGCGGCTAAACGCAAATCGCCCCGCCCTTTCAAGAAAAACGCGCCCTGCCGTTTTGCCGTTACTCAGTCACTCAGTTACTCAGGTACTAAGGTACTCAGGTACTAAGTTACTTCTTTTCAGGCTTCTCCGCCGGCTCGTACTTGCCTTCGTATTCCGGCTTCTTGTTCTGGGTCTTCCTCTCCAGCGCCATCAGGGCCTCATAAACGTTGTCGAACTCGGGAACCTTGTCGCCGGCCCACTTGGCCACGCTGCACGTCTCGCCCGCGGCGTTGGTGAGCGTGATTTCCGGGCGGGCCTCGTCAGGCAACCCCGGCCGCTCCTTTATCTTCAGGGCCGCAAGGTCCCCCTCGATGCACAGCCGGCGGAGCACATACGTCTCCTCCGGGAAAAGTTTCATGCGGAACCGCTTCTCCTGGAGCCCCTGGGACACCAGGCTGATGATGCAATCGTGCAGGCCGTCGATGCAGATATCGCGGCCGCCGAAAAGGCCCTGAACGTCGTGCAGGACGATCTTGCACTTCGACCACTGGCTCGCGGAGCCGAGAAACCTCGCCGTCGCGTTGCCTGCCGTCGCCCCGGCCGCAGTGCTCTTCGTCCCGTCGTCCCGCGCCCCGCCGGCCGCAACCTTGGCGGGAGCTGGCTTCTGCGTCCCTTCGCCCGGCGTCCCGCCCTCCGTCGCCGGGGCTTTGGCGGGCGAACCGCCCGCAGGCGGGGTGGGGGCCGGCGCCTGCGCATTGGCCGGGGCGCCGCCCTCCGTCTTCTCGATCTTCCTGATCGCCACATCGTCCAGATA
>Ga0209777_10003075_pt1 | contig 21125 bp, 18 predicted proteins | sample FrelakmetHBP12HB_FD_187147 | JGI IMG/M metagenome (GOLD analysis project Ga0209777, IMG submission 187147) | Freshwater lake sediment microbial communities from the University of Notre Dame, USA, for methane emissions studies -HBP12 HB (SPAdes)... | ecosystem: Environmental > Aquatic >...
GAGCGGTCACCCGGGCGCCCGCGATGACGGGCAACGCCGGCGCATAGGCGAGAAGGGCCTGAGCGCTCATCAACGACTCGTGATAATTGAATTCGCCCCTCTGAAAAAGCGCGCTGAATATGGGAAGGCTGAGATACATCAACCCGAACATCGCCGGCAGCATCAGGAACAACACAAGGTTAAGGCTATAGACGAAGCTCTTTCGGTAGCCGTCTATATCGCCCGCGGCCAGGTGGTGGGAGAGGGTCGGGAGAACGGCGGTGCCGATGGCGACCGCGAAAATGCCCAGAGGCAGCTCGGTGAATCGCTGCGCGTAGAACAGCCAGCTAACACTGCCTGTGGGAAGGAGCGATGCGAATATCGTCGAGGCAAGCATGTTGAACTGGTAGACCAGCAGCCCGAAGGCGGCGGGGGCCATCAGGAAGAGAATCTGCCGGACCGCCGGATGGTGGAAATTGAACTCGAACCGCGGGTAATACCCCCTGCTGGTCAGGTAGGGGACCTGGAGCGCCAGCATTGCCGCTCCGCCTATCAGTACTGCAACCGCCAGCCCCATGATGGGAACGCTGAACAGCCGGGCTATCCAGACCGCGCCGATGATCATCGAGATGTTATGAACGGATTGGGCAAGCGCGGGCGCCATGTAATGATCGAGCGCATTCAGCACCCCCTGCGCCAGCGCCACAAGGCTCACAAACAGAAGAAAGGGCCACATGACCTTTGTCAGAGCTATGGTCAACCGCGATTTTTCCGGATCGTCCATGAAACCCGGCGCAAATGCCATGATGATATACCGGGCGAACACGATGCCCAGAATGACAACCACCGCCAGCACAAGGGTCAACAGCGACATGGATATGCGGAAAACCCGCTTGGATTCCTCCTTGTCCCGCGTCACTATGTCCGTAAAGACCGGCACGAAGGAGATAACCATTGCGCCCTCGCCGAAGAGGCGCCTCATGGTGTTGGGTATCCGGAACGCCACGAAAAAAGCGTCCCTTTCAATCGGGGAAAAATACCACGCCACAACCATGTCTCGTAAAAACCCGAGAATCCGGCTGAGAAGGTTGGTCATCCCGACGGTCCCCGCGGCACGGAGTATTCGGCTTGTGGGTTTCATTTCAGTGGACTTGGTTGCTCGATTTGCTATAAGAAGTTATTATATGCGCAAATAACTTTCATCCGAAGACCGCAATACGCAAACCGAAAACGGAGGGCAGAGCAGTGATTAATAAACTTCTCGGCGGTGCGATCATAATCGGCGTAATTGGTGGCCTCATCTTTGCGATCAAATTTATCCCCGCTTATGTCGGGTACTCGGACCTGGAAAGCAGTTTCCAAGAGTGTATCGCAAATTTCGAGCAATACAAGGAAGCCGGGTGTCGCTCCAACTTCGCAGGTGTCATCAAAGAAAACGATATTAAAATTGACGCCGAACAAATTTTTATAGATTGCCAGGTTCAAATGGACTGCGTTATTGAAGCCCAATACGTACAGACCATGGACTTCTTCGGGTTCTATAAATACGAATATAAGTTTCATCCTCTCCGGAAGGGCAGGGCGCCTAAGCGCACATAACGGTTCCCGCTTGGATTTTGGATTTTGGATTGCGGATTTTATCCCGATTTATCGGGAGAAGAACCCGCAAATCCGAAATCCAATCCCGATATATCGGGATAAAATCCAAAATTAAAAGATGATTTTGGATTGAAGAAGATGCTCAATAAATCCAAAATCCAATCCCGATATATCGGGACAAAATCCAAAATATTTAAGCGCTTTTATTTCCTATTATTAATCGCTCTCGTTTCGCCGCTGAATAGCGGGACAACCTCGCAGACGGAAACCAATCTCGTTACCCGCGTTATCTCAGGCATGACATTCGAGCAAAAGATCGGACAGTTGATCCTTCTATTCCCCAAAGAAGGCTCTGTCCCTTATCGGGACATCGAAAAGTATTCGATTGGCGGCGTATTTATAAATGAGCGACATGTGGGCTTTAAGAAGGAGATTGCGCCACTGCCGGGCGAGTTTGCCTCTAACCTGCCGTCGCGGGTAAAGCATGCAAGGCTTGATCTTGAGAGCCATTCTACTGAAGAAATAGTCGGGTTGCTACATCGAAGCGTCCGCGTTTTGCAGCAGAATGCCACGATGGTGAAAATTGATGGCGCCGAATATCGAATTCCGTTATTCATGGCCTCGGATTTCGAGGGTGGCGATTTTCCGGCGCTTGCGTGGGGTATAACCGGGTTGCCCGGGATGATGTCCCTTGCCCAGACGGGCAGGTGCGATTGCGCCCTCGATGCGGGAAGAATAACCGGCCGTGAAATGCGCGCTCTGGGCTTCAATATGAATCTCGCGCCTGTCGCCGATATAATCGTTCCGGGGAAAATTGACATTTTCGGCCGCCGTTCCGCGGGGGAGGACCCTGCACTGGTTAGCAACATAGCCGTTTCTTTCGCAAGCGGGCTTCATGACGGGTATGTGCTCTCAATTGCGAAGCATTTCCCCGGCCACGGCAAAACGGTCGCCAACCCGCATTGGGAGCTTCCCATTGATGACTCCCCTCTGCCTGACCTGGAAAGGCAACTGGCGCCTTTTCTGGCTCTTCGCGGCAAAGTGGATGGCTTCATGGCCGCTCACGTGCACTTCAATCAATTGCAGCCGGGATCGGGAACTTTGCCCATAAGCCTCGACGGCCGGTTCCTCCCTCCTCTTGTTAAAAAGCACAAGCTGGACGATTCGCTTTGGATCACCGATGAACTTTTCAAGATGAAGGCGGTTTGGAAGGGACTAGGAGTAAATCCCGGTAATATTTCCGCCGATTTATACTACAAGGCCGTATACCGGGCGCTCGAGGCCGGCCATGACATCCTTCTCTTCCGCGATCAGGATCAGTTGCCGGTTGTGATCCGGGCGATGCGTGATTTTTTTGGGAAGAATCCGGCAAAGTTGAACAACTCGTTGCGGAAAGTTCTAGCGGCAAAATTTAAAATTTACCCCGATTTTAAATTCAGTCTTCCTTCAGACAATGAAGCAGTGCAGGTTATCAGGTCAAACGCGGGCAAGGCAAGTCAGATTGTGCGCGAATCTATAGTCCTCATTAAAGACGACGAGGGCTTTTTTGCAAATAACGGCAAACCGCTCGATCCAGCCGAAGCAAAGAATTTAAAAATAATGGTTGTCGCTCCAAGTAATGGAATTTATTCAAGAAATTTGGTTGATGTGCTACGAGAGAAGGGGTATTTTGTCAATCCGTATTATTTGCCGTTCAAGGAAAAGCAATGGACCGAAACTCGCGTCAATGCGGAACTTGATGATAATAAAGCAGGCAATATTTTTAATCTTATCAAAACGGAGCTAAAGAGCCATGATGAGCGAAAAACCTTTATATTACTTGCATTTAGCCGTCCGAATGAGGCCGTTTTTGTCGCCGGGCTGCTCAATAAAACCCAGGCTGTATATTCAGGCAAAAAAACTCCCCCGACAATTTTTATCGCGCTGGGTGAACCATATCTACTGCCGATGGAAGATCTGCGAGGGAAGAGATTCACTTTCATTGCCGCTTCATCTCGGATCCCATGCTCGATGGAAGCGATATTAGATGTGCTTGAAGGCAAATTCAAGCCTAAGCCCTTGAATTACCTCACAGTTTCGATAAAAGGCCTTTTCACTCCGCTCCAAAATCCGAAACCGTGTCCCCAGGCCGATCCAGAAGGCGGCGGTGAAATGAGAAAGTTTTGACTTTCTCAATCGTTTCTGCTAATTTAATAATCAAGAAAACTGAAATGTCACTGAAAATCAAAGACCTCACTCCCGAGAAGATCAAGGAAACAGTCGAAGTACTTGAGCTTTTAAAGAAGCTTGGGCCTGAGCGTATCGAAACTCTCGAAATATTATTGGACCGGAAACAGACTGCCCTCCTTGAAGAAAGCATAGAGTCCTACCACAAAGGTGAGCCGACTTATCCCATCGAATCAATACTTACGGATTAGGCTGTGTTTACTATCGAGGTAACATCAAAGGCTCGTCGTGAATTAAAGAAATTAGCTAGACCACTAAAAGAAAAGATCATCCAGGAATCTGGGAAATTAGCTCATCGGATGTCGAAAAGCTCTACAATAATTCCGCTCATGTTCCTTTTAATCTTGGTTTCCGCCGTGGCCGGATACAGGGGTTTTTCGTGGCAAAAGTTTACCACAAAGCCTGTGGATAACCCTGTGGATAACTTCATGAAAGGAACCGTCCTCGAGGTCTCCGGCCCGGGCGTAAGATACGGTTCTTACACATTTTTTCAGGGCCTATTGACAATAGGCCGGTTGTGTGCTAATCTTTACCCAATAAAGTGGTGCAACGGGCATATCCCGGCGGGTGGGGACAATGTACTGGAGTCGGGAGATGCTGTATTTTTTTCACGAGAGATTGGGCAGACGCGGGTGGGGAAGATGAACGGCGCCCGCAGGTTGCTCTTTGGGATAAAGCTGGACCCCAACCTGGATACTCAAGAGGATTTGGAAGCGGTTCCCGGCATCGGCCCAAAAACGGCGGAACGGATAATCGAGTACAGAAAAGAGCATGGGCCGTTCCAAAGTTTGATCGAATTGCAGGATATTTTGGGGGCGCGAGTTGCTGCTCCCTATTATTTTAGGGTATCTTCGAACCCGGCGGAAAACGAAGGCGGTAATTAGATGAGGAGGGCAGTTTCAATGAAAAACCTGTTGAGAATTGGAGTTTTAGCGTTGGGGATTGTCATGGCCACGCTGTTCATCTCGGGTGGGGTGATAGCGGGAAGCGCCGCGTCTCATAATGCAGGGGTTCCACTCCCGGCATTGACCGACCTCCCATGGGAAGTCGAACACCACGTCAAAGAGGGCGAATTCCTTTACATGCTGGCCGGTTACTATTATCAGGACGGCCGCAAATGGAATTGGATTTACGAATTCAACAAGGACAGACTGGCGGATCCCAACCATATCTACCCCGGCCAGGTGCTCATAATCAGGGTGCCAAAGGGATGGGCGCCGCCGCTGCCTTATGCGTTATGGTATGACCGCATGAGAGAGCAGTTCCAGAACTATCAAGGCCCCGGCGGACCTCCTCCAACAGGCGCCGCACCTCCGGGAAAGGCATCCCCCAAGAGCAAGGAAGCGCCTCCCGGCACATGAATAAAATTCTTGATTGGTATCTCTTTACCAATAGCCTCCCGCAAGGGAGGTTTTTTTTCTCGTAACGCAGCCGTCTCGGCTGCAAATGGGGCAGGCGAGGACGCCTGCGTTACGCTTTCCTCTCATTATTTTAAAGGCATGATTTTACTCTCCCCCTTGTAATACAAGCCGAATCAAATTAACTTAGTACAAAAGAACTTGTGGTGGTGAAGATGAGCGATTTTCGTGACCGTGCAAAAGACGCAATGGATGCAACCCGTGAAAAGGCCGCGGACGCGATGAACAATGTCATGGACATAGCTCGCGATCAGTTGGACACGTTCAAGAAACTCGACAGAAAAGGGCAGGGGGTAGTGTTGGCCGTCATTGGGGCAGTGGTGGCGTTTATTTTCGCTTTGATTTTATGGCCCCATTCCCTGCAAGTAACTGTCGAGATGGTCCCGGAACCTATAACAGGCAATAACGTTGCGATTATGAACAACGAAAGCCAAGACCTCGGCGCCACGACAATTACAATAGACGGCCAGTATGAGATAACCCTGGCAAAAATTCCCCCCGGGCATACGGCTTCCATAAGTTTGCTCGAATTTCATCATAACGGAAATCCCAACGGCGCGACCCCGAATAAAAACATGATGCCCAGAAAGATAACGGTGCAATGCCGCCTGGGGAGCAAAACCAGGAAATTCAGTCGCTGGAACTGAAAGGCATAAGGTTGAACCTCAAATGCGACAGATGCGGCTGCGAACTGAATTCCGGCGCCGGGCGCTACATAATGACGGTGACGTTCATGGCCGACGTCAACGCCGCGCTCACCCTTGAAGGTGGCGAGGGGGATATGAACACGTTGCTCAAGGAAATCGAAGAGACGCCTGAAGATCAGTTGATGGCCCAGGTCTACCAGAAACGGGCTTTCATCCTGTGCAGGCCATGTAAAGAGGAACTCGCCGCCAATCCATTCGGCAAGGATTCACCCCCTCCGCCGGAACCATTGCAGTGAAAACCCCCGACCCCGAGCGCGACATTACGCTTCTCCAGGGATTGATCGAGGCCTTCGAGCGCTTGGGCATTACCGTCGAATTTGCAAACCTTTCCGTCGGCGAAATTCAGGGCAAAGGCGGCATGGGCCGCGTCAGGGACCGAAAACTCGTCATTCTCGACCGAAACCTTCCCACCCGCGAAATGAACGAAATCCTCGCCGCCGAGCTGGCCGAGATGGACATCGAAAACCTCTTTCTGCCCCCGATAGTCAGAGAAGCCGTCGAGCGATATATCAAAAGAAATGCCTGAACTCGCTGTCCACCAAGATCGCAAATAGTAGGTAAACGTCCCGCATTATTTCGCATTTTTTGAATTAATGTTCAAATGGATGTCCCCTGCCGGGCGGGAATCACTTATCGGTGAATCTGTCCTGTAGTCGCATCGCTCCCAGTACAGCGTTCGATAAAACGACTCGTATCGGTTCCGGCGGCCACGGAATGGTATTTCTGTTTACGAAGAAAACGTCCGTAAGGTCCGTCTTTTTCTCCAGAATCATATCCGACACTGTTTTGCCGTTCAAGTTGGTCATGCTGACGCCGTGACCCATACAACCCAGGCTATAAACGATATCTTTGTTGCCGACGTATCCCATAGCGGGGGCCATATCCACGGTAATTGAAACGGGTCCGCCCCAGCGGTGAGTGAATTTGACGTCGGCAAGAGGTGGAAACAAATCGCGGACATCCTGCTCCAACCCGGAAAAAACAGATTCATTCATGTCTTGATCCATGTTGTTTCCATAGCTCAACGTGATGTCCCTGCCGCCCATCAGCAACCTGTTGTCCACAGTAAGGCGGTAATAATGCACAAGATTTCGGGCATCTTCTATCCCCTGGCGGTTTGCCCAGCCAATTGCGGCCATTTTTTCAGGGCTTAAGGGTTCGGTAAGAACGATGTGAGTCCATACAGGAGTCTGTTTCCATTTGATTTGGGGGATAATCTGGGAATAGGCGTTTGTGGCGAGCACGACTTTATTGGCGCGAACGGATCCTCCTGGAGTGGCAAGTTTTATTTTCCCGCTTACTCGCTCGATATGATCAACAGGCGTGTTTTCATAAATACCGACCCCCATCGGCGCAATAACCTTCTTCCATCCCCAGGATAGCTTGGCGGGATTCAATATTCCGCAACGCGGCTCCCACCAAGCCCCAAGATACATTGGACTCGCAACCTCATTCTGAACTTTGTCTTTTTCTATCCACTCTATGCCGCCTATATCGAGGCTGTGAGCTAATTCTATCTCGTGCAAAATACGCTTTTTGTATTGCTCACTCGTAGCCACGCGCAAAAAGCCCGGATGCTCGTAATCGCAGGCGATTTGCAGTTCCTTAACAAGGTCGCGCAGATTGTCCACCGCCCGTTCCATGTAGTGGTGAGCTTCTTTCGCTTTCGCGCGCCCGAATCGAAACGCGGTGAGCGACATGGTCAGACCGAACAGGGTCATGTTGAATCCGCCGTTTCTTCCCGATGCTCCGAAACCAATGACCTGGCTTTCAAGAAGGGCCACTGATATGGACGGCGAGGCTTTTTTCAGATAATATGCGGTGGAAAGACCCGTGAACCCTCCGCCCACAATGGCCACATCCACAGTGATATCTCCCGAAAGCGCGGCATTAGGCGTATAATCTCCTGTGGAAAGCCAATAACTTTTTTCTCTGAAATCCTGCGTATTCATAATTTTCCTCCTCCTTTTTAGTCTTTAGACATAAAAAAAAACCTTTTTAAAAGACTCTTGGCGGTCTCAGAATCAAGAACCGCCGGGTTGTTCATCCACTGTAGCGCTAATCCTTCAATCAGGGCTACCGCGGCAAGAGACATCTTTTTGGCATGATTTTCATCCAATGTGCCGAATACTGTTTCGGCCATTCGCCGACGGTACATCTCCAGCATTTTTAAAAGAGCTTCATTCACATTTTCTCGCTCAAAAGACAATTGGATCAAATTGTAAAAAACGCGATTGACGCGGTTGTCGAAAATCAAAACATCGGAGCAAAAATCCAATAATTGATCAATTCCAAGATTTTCCGGAAAAGCTGCCTCTTTCATCGAGTTGAGTAACGCTTCGTACTTATTAATCATTGAAGAAATAAGGGAAACGATAATATCGTCCTTACTTCTGAAATAATAATGAATAACCCCATGGGGCAACCCGGCGCGCTGCGCAATAGATTTTATCGTGACGGTTTCGTGTCCGTTTTCAGCAAGGCAATCGAATAGTGCCCATACGATTTGTTCGCACCGCTCTTCTGCATGGCTTTTTCGACCCATATTATCCCCATAGATAGGTTGGCTGTACAACCTAACAATAATATCGTTAAAAGCACTTGTCAATAGGGGGGTAGGTCATTGGTGGTTATGGGGCAAGATTGAGACTCATTTTTAGGAAAAAATGAGGGAAGAGGGGACAGGGAAGAGGGGGAAGAGGATAAATAGGGACGCTTACCTATTTATTGTCCCTTCTTTTTACTTATGCTCAATCTAGCGTTCCGTATCTGTTTTATCAAATTACAAACCTTATAATAGCCATATATGGGCCGATTTACACTTTACAAAAATAGCCCGATAATATAGGCTATATTTTTGCCTGAGCTTGACCCGGGCAGCGGAGGTTCAAATGATCGAAAGATACACGAGGCCGCGAATGGGCCGGCTGTGGACGGAGGAGGCGAAGCTTGAGAGATGGCTTCGCGTCGAGGTTGCGGCCTGCGAGGCTATGGCGGAACTGGGAATTATTCCGAAAAATGCGGCGCGGGCAATCGCAAAGAAGGCAAAGGCGGACCCGAAGCGCGTGGCGGAGATCGAGGAGGTCACCCGGCACGATGTGGCGGCGTTTGTGCAGGCGGTCCAAGAGGCGGTTGGCCCGGAGGGGAGGTTTTTCCATTACGGCATGACAAGCTCCGACGTTCTCGATACCGGTCTCGCATTGCAACTTATAGATGCGGCCGACATTCTGATCGAAGACCTGGAATCTCTCGCGGAAGCGATCAGGAAAAAGGCGCAATTGTATAAGAATACACCGATGATAGGAAGGTCCCATGGCGTCCATGCGGAGCCTATAACTTTTGGGCTGGCGCTTGCCAGTTGGTATGCCGAGGCGCAGAGGAATATCCGGCGGATGAAGGGCGCGAGGAATGTGATGCGATTCGGCAAGATGTCGGGCGTTGTCGGAGTATATGGGAACATCGAGCCGCGGGTCGAGGCGCTGGCGCTCGGGAAGCTCGGCCTCGAGCCAGAGCCGGTCAGCACGCAGGTTGTCCCGCGAGACAGGCATGCGGAATACTTCTCGACGCTCGCCATAATCGCCGCTGGCGTTGAGCGCATTGCGGTCGAATTGCGCCATCTTCAGCGGACCGAGGTGCATGAGGCGGAAGAATCGTTCGGGAAGGGCCAGAAAGGCTCCAGCGCCATGCCGCACAAGAAAAACCCTATCAGCGCGGAAAATCTCTCGGGCCTTGCCCGGATCATCCGATCGAATGCGCTCGCGGCGCTTGAAAACGTCGCGCTCTGGCACCAGCGGGACATCAGCCATTCGAGCGTCGAGAGAATCATCGCGCCGGATTCCACCATCGCCCTCGATTATATGCTGGCGCGGCTCACCGGCCTCATCGAAAACCTCACGGTTTTCCCCGAAACCATGGCCCGAAACCTCGACATAACGCGGGGCCTTATCTTTTCGGAGACCGTGATGCTCGCGCTCATCAATAAGGGCCTCAGCCGCGACGAAGCCTACCGCCTCGTGCAGCGGAACGCCATGAAGGTCTGGGAAAATCCGGGGACATCGTTCAGAGAAGAGCTTGGGGCCGATCCCGACGTCGTCAAAGCGCTCGGAAAGTCCCTTGACGAATGCTTCGATCTGAACCATCATCTCCGCCACACCGATACGATATTCAAAAGGGTTTTCGGCAAACCGGTGGGAGCGAAAAAAGCCGCGCGCCCGCAGAAAAAGAGATCTCAACGGAGGAATAAAAAGTGAAACAGGGAAAACTTTTATACGAAGGCAAGGCGAAAAAGGTATTCGCCACAAGCGATCCCAACCTATTGATCCAGCATTTCAAGGACGACGCAACGGCCGGCGATGGCGCCAAGCGCGGCACAATCGTCGGGAAGGGCGTCATCAACAACCGCATGAGCGCATTGCTCTTCGGCATGCTCGGCAAAAAAGGAGTGCCAACCCACTTTGTCGAAACGCTCTCCGACCGCGACATGCTGGTTAAAAAGCTGGATATTGTGCCCATTGAGGTGGTTGTCCGCAACATCGCGGCGGGTGGCCTCGTCAAAAATCTGGGCGTTAAAATGGGCCAGAAACTCAAGAAACCAATCCTCGAATTCAGCCTGAAAAATGACGCCCTGCACGACCCCCAGATCAACCAGTACCATGTCCTGGCGCTCGGCCTCACCACTCCCGCCCGCCTCGGCCAGATAACAGATTATGCATTTATGATAAACACCGCCCTCAAGACATTCTTCAAGAAGATCAATATAGACCTCGTGGACTTTAAGCTTGAATTCGGCGTCCACAAAGGGAAACTCATCCTCGGCGACGAAATAAGCCCCGACACCTGCCGCTTCTGGGACTCCAAGACCGGATATATTCTCGATAAAGACCGCTTCCGCAAAGACCTCGGGAACATCGAGGAGGCATACCGGGAGGTCTGGAAAAGGCTCAACAGGAAGTAGGCCTGTAGCGCGCGTTGCGCAATTTGTGAATGTTTGTGAAACATTCACAGTAGGCAGTAGAGTTTTTATTTAAATCACCCGCTTTTCTGAGGGTGAGCCGTTGAGGCCCTGTCTTGATGGGCGCGAAAAATGCCCATGCCATTCAATGGGGGGCATCAACACCTTACATCAATACCGGCAATCAATAATCAATACCGGCTGTGTTGACATCCTTCTTCCATTATGCTACAGAAATCATAAGTTTCAGACGTCAATTATGTATAGAAACATGTTCTGCTTAACATGTCGGCAAAGGAGGAGGAAAATGAAGACAAGGAATTTATTGAGTGGGATGCTTTTCGCTGCCTTGATCGTGCTCGGTTGCGGTTGTGGAAAACTGTGGGGAGTTTGGGGAAACCTGCCAGAAGGCGTTCCACCGATGTGGGTTGTGGCGCCTGCCGACATAACGATAACCGTCGGCTCGGTATACAACGACATAAACGGCACAGCGGTTGATTTAGAGACCGATCGGAAGCTGACTTGCTCGAATAACGGCACATCCTGCGGCTTCAGCATCGCGGTAAGCGGTTCCGGCAGCAACCCCCAGGACTGCAATATCGCCTTCACTGCGCCTGTATCCCCTCAGACGTGCAACCTGAGAGTGACGGTCGCTGATAACGGCAACCCTTCGTTTTCAGTCGGCCAGACGATTAACATTACGGTAAATGCAATATATGACCATTTCCCGACATGGACCGTGAGGCCCTCCGACATCACGATAAATGCCTTGTCCGTTTATGACCAGCCGAACGGCACGGCAACAGATGTGGACGCGGGCCAGACACTAACTTGCTCGAACAACGGCACATCCTGCGGCTTCTCCGTCACGGTAAGCGGCTCCGGCAGCAATCCTCCCCAAGACTGCAACATTGCCTTCACCGCGCCCGCATCGGCCCAGCTATGCGTCCTGAGAGTGATGGTCGCCGATAACGGCAATCCTTCGTTGTCAGTTGGGCAGACCATCGCTATTACAGTTGTTGGAGGCGCCGCAAATAACGCCCCGACGTGGCAGACAGCGCCTTCCAACATTGCGATAACAGTCAACTCGATATTCAACCAGGTGAATGGCGCGGCGCAGGATGCGGATGTGGGCCAGACGCTGGCCTGCTCGAATAACAGCTCATCCTGCGGCTTCGGTATCACGGTAAGCGGCGCCGACGACAATCCCCAGGACTGCGCAATCGCCTTCACCGCCCCCGCTTCCCCTCAGACATGCGACCTGAGAGTCATAGCAACTGATAACGGCTCTCCCTCTTTATCTGTCGGGCAGACAATCACTATTACCGTTACAGGAAGCGCTTTAAATAACGCCCCGACATGGCTGACAACGCCGTCCAACATCACGATAACCGTCGGGTCGGTCTACAACCAGATCAACGGTACGGCGACGGACGTTGACGCCGGCCAGACTTTAGCCTGCTCGAATAACATCTCATCCTGCGGCTTCAGCGTCACGGCAAGCGGTTCCGGCGGCAATCCCCAGGACTGCACGATCGCCTTCACCGCTCCCGCTTCCCCACAGACATGCAACCTGAGGGTCATGGCTTCTGATGACGGATCGCCGTCATTGTCGGTCGGCCAGACGATTGCCCTGAACGTGACAACGGGGTATACCAATCCATGCGATGATCCGGCAAGCTCATTTAGCAGTTTATCCGTCGGCGGCTCCAATAGCTGGGACACCACGGGCCTCACCAATTACTGGTCATCTTATCCCATAGTGGCTTGGGACGAAAGCGGTCCCGAGTATTGCTACATCGTCAACGCTGCGTCCGGTTTTACCGCCGATCTTTCCGGGATGAGCGTTGACCTGGACGTTTTCATATTGACAGGCAAGGATCCAAGCGCCGCGGTCGCTTATGGAAACTCGAGCGCCACTATATCAACTCCCGGTCTGTATTACGTTATCGTTGACGGATATATGGGCTCGTACGGTTCATACACCATAACCCTGACCGCGAATAACACTGCCCCGACATGGTCTGCTGCGCCTTCCAACATAACGATAAGCGCCGGGTCTGTTTACAACCAGACAAACGGCTCGGCGACGGACGTTGACACAGGTCAGACGCTTTCCTGCTCTCTGACAAACTCGAATTGCTCTTTCGGGATAACGGTTAGCGGGAGCGGCCCAAATACCGGAGTGGATTGTAACATCAACTTCACAGCGGGCGCCTCTTCGGAAAATTGCAGCGCATCCATCCAGGTATCGGACGGCGCCGGGGGCGCCGTGACGGCTGATGTCTATATCGCAGTGGCCGTATACCAGACCGCCGCGGCGATTTCCGCGGGAGGTTATCACACCTGCGCCCTCACATCGGCGGGCGGGGTCAAATGCTGGGGACGGAATTATTACGGCAATCTCGGAGACAACTCAACAACCGACCGTTATACCCCCGTGGACGTTGTCGGGTTAACGAGCGGAGTGGCGGTGATTTCCGCGGGAGGGTATCACACCTGTGCCCTCACAACGGCGGGCGGGGTTAAATGCTGGGGACTTAATAGTGCTGGGGCGCTCGGGGACAACACAACTACCGATCGTTATACCCCCGTGGATGTGGTCGGGTTAACGAGCGGAGTGGCGGCGATTTCCGCGGGATGGTGGCACACCTGCGCCCTCACAACTGCGGGCGGGGTCAAATGCTGGGGATATAATTTTTCCGGCCAGCTCGGGGACAACACAACTACCAACAACTCTAACCCCATAGATGTCGTTGGTCTGTCGAGCGGAGTGGCGGCGATTTCCGCGGGAGGGGATCACACCTGCGCCCTGACAACGGCAGGCGGGGTTAAATGCTGGGGTAGTAATTATTACGGCCAGCTCGGGGACAACACGTTAACCAATCGTTTGACCTCTGTTGATGTCGTTGGGTTAACGAGCGGAGTAGCGGCGATTTCCGCGGGAGGAGAGCACACCTGCGCCCTCACAACGGGCAGCGGGGTTAAATGCTGGGGACATAACAATTCCGGCCAGCTCGGGGACAATACAACAACCGACAGTTCTACCGCCGTGGATGTGGCGGGATTATCAAGCGGAGTGGCGGTGATTTCCGCGGGATGGGAGCACACCTGCGCCCTCACAACGGCGGGCTGGGCTAAATGCTGGGGATATAATTATGACGGCGAGATCGGGGACAACACCACCTCCAACAGTTCTACCAGCATTGATGTGGTCGGGTTATCGAGCGGAGTGGCGGCTATTTCCGCAGGAGGGAATCACACCTGCGCCCTCACATCGGGGGGCTGGGTTAAATGCTGGGGACGGAATGATTTCGGCGAGATCGGAGACAACACGACAACAAATCGTTTGACCCCCGTGGATGTGCTTGGTCTGTAAAAGGGCGTGCCTAAAAATCAACAGAAAGGCATTCCGTGTTTCCGTGATTCAATCTATGAGTTCAGACAAGGGGTTTAAACCCCTTGTCTGAGTTCTTTGGATCCGTAATTCAACTTGTGGCGCCGCTTGCTAGCAAGCGGCGCCACTCCTCCTTCACTAAATCCGCGATTCCACTTGTGGCGCCGCTTCATGAAGCGTACTCGAATTTTGCGTGGTTGGCGTCAGCCTGCGGCCCCCCTTTAAGGCTAAAGGATTTTAGTCTTTTCGATGAAAAAACGATGATTGAAGGGCAAATATGGGGGCCGGGGGGGTAACTGGGCTTTTTGGATGTTTTAATCCTAATAACCCTTCAATTTGTGACCGCTCCTGTCACAAAGATCAGCCACCCTGATATGGCATTGACAGCTTTTGCATGTTGAAATAAAGTACTGCTCATCAACCGGGTGAAAACGAGAGATCGGCATCGGACAAGGATTCCCTGATGAACAATTTTGGCGAGAAAGTAAGCTTTATATGGAGCGTTGCGGACTTGCTTCGCGGGCCGTACCGACCCAACCAGTACAAGGACGTTATGCTCCCGTTGACCGTGCTCAGGCGTCTGGACTGCGTTCTGGAACCCACAAAGGACAAAGTGCTCGCCAGGCTGAAGACCCTTGAGGGCGGCAAGTTTGAGAAAATCGAGCCTATCCTCAACCGGGTCGCGGGTCAGGACTTTCATAACACCAGCCTTTTTACGTTTGAAAAACTGAAGGGCGACCCAAACAACATCGCCGCCAACCTGACCCAATACATCAAGTGCTTCTCAAGCCGCGCCCGCGACATCATTGACCATTTCGGCTTTGAGGAGCACATCGCCAAGCTCGACAAGGCCGACCGCCTTTTCCTCGTGGTCAGCAAGTTCTGCGATATTGACCTGCACCCCGACAAAGTCCCCAACATCGAGATGGGCTACATCTTCGAGGAGCTTATCAGGCGCTTCAACGAAGCCAGCAACGAAGAGGCTGGAGACCACTTCACGCCCCGCGAGGTCATCAAGCTGATGGTCAATCTCATTTTCGCGCCGGACAACGACATACTGACCACAAAGGGCATTATCAAAACCCTCTACGATCCCGCATGTGGCACAGGCGGCATGTTGAGCGTCGCTGAAGAATATCTCCGCGAACTGAACCGCGACGCCCGGCTTGAGGTTTTCGGACAGGACTACAACGACCAGGCTTACGCGATTTGCGGGTCGGACATGATGATTAAAAACCAGAGCCTCGACAACATCCGCTTCGGAAACAGTTTCACTGAGGACTTTTTCGCAGGGAAAAAATTCGACTACATGCTCGCCAACCCGCCGTTCGGGGTCGAGTGGAAGCCTGAAGAAACGTTCATCCGCAAGGAGCACGAGGAGCAGGGCTTTGGCGGGCGCTTCGGGGCGGGCTTGCCGCGCATCAATGACGGCGCGCTGCTTTTCATCATGCACATGATAAGCAAGAGAAAAGAACTGAGAGAAGGCGGCACGCGGCTTGCCATCGTGTTCAACGGCTCACCGCTATTTACCGGCTCCGCCGGGTCCGGCGAAAGCGAAATCCGCCGCTGGATCATCGAACACGACTGGCTTGAAGCCATTGTCGCCATGCCCGACCAACTGTTCTACAACACAGGCATAAGCACCTATCTCTGGATAGTCACCAACCGCAAGGCAAAACGGCGCAAGGGCAAAATCCAACTGATTGACGCCACAAGCTTCTTCAAGAAAATGCGAAAAAGCCTCGGCAACAAGCGCAACGAAATTTGCGAGCCGCAACGCGATGACATTACGCGGCTTTATGGCGAGTTCAGGGAAGGCGAGTTCGTCAGGATTTTCGAGAACGCCGACTTCGGATACAGCCGGATAACCGTCGAGAGGCCCTTGAAGCTCAACTTTACCGTGAATAACAAGCGATTGGAGCGGGTAAAGGAAACGGGACAGTTCCAATCGCTTGCCACCAGCAAAAAGCGCAAGGACACAAAAATCGCAGAGGTGGAGATAGAGTGGGGCAAAAAGAAGCAGGAAGCCATTATTGAGGCGCTCGAATTGAAGATGCCAAAAGGCATAATCAAAAACCGTGATGAATTTGCTTCAAAGTTGAAGGAGGCCTTCAAGAAATACGGTGTAACTGTTCCGACGGCGCTTCATAAGGCCATTCTTATGGCCCTTGCCGAGAGGGATGAAACGGCGAATGTTTGCATGAACAATGACGGCTCTCCCGAACCGGACGCGGAACTGCGCGATTACGAAAACGTGCCGCTCAAGGAAAACATCAAGGACTACATGGCGCGTGAGGTTCTCCCACACGTCCCGGACGCATGGGTTGACGAATCGAAAACAAAGGTCGGGTACGAGATAAACTTCAACCGATATTTCTACAAGTATGTGCCGCCGCGTCCACTGGAAGATATTGAAGCGGACTTGAAACAGATAGAAACTGAAATCACGGGAATGCTTAAGGAAACTACGAGATAAAGATGTTTCGCGCAAAGACGCAAAGCCGCAAAGACGCAAAGATGCAAAAATAATAATTTTACTGCTTCGCGCCTTTGCGCCTTTGCGTGAGGAGATTTCCTATGACCGAAAATGAAATAGCGAAAATCATAGTGGATGCCTGCTTTAAAATTCACACAGGACTCGGCCCCGGATTGCTGGAATCTGTATATGAGACTGTGCTTGCGCGTGAATTGGAACGTCGCGGCCTGAGCGTTCGTCGGCAAGTTGCCGTGCCGATTACTTGGGACAATTTGCGGTTTGATGAAGGCTTCCGCGCAGACCTGATTGTCGAAGACAAGGTGATTATTGAATTGAAATCAGTGGAAAAAGTTGCCCCGGTTCACAGCAAACAATTGCTTACCTACCTCCGGCTGGCGGATAAGCGACTGGGCTTGCTGGTTAACTTCGGGGAGTCCTTGATCAAAGACGGTATCAAACGGATAGTGAACGGTTTAGAAGATGACTCACGCCAAGACGCTAAGACGCCAAAATGATTTCTTCGCGCCTTCGCGCCTTTGCGTGAGAAGAAAAAGATGTTTCACGCCAAGTCGCTAAGACGCAAAGATATTTCTTTTCTTCGCGCCTTTGCGCCTTTGCGTGAGGATGCTTAAAAAATGAATTATAAAGCATATCCAAAATACAAACCTTCCGGCATCGAGTGGCTGGGCAATATCCCGGAGCATTGGGAGACATTGCCAATCAGATCCTTTGCCAAATCTGGGTATAAGTCGTTCGTAGACGGCGATTGGGTCGAGACCCCGTTTATAAGGGAAGAAGGGATTCGTCTTATCCAAACAGGAAATATCGGTTTAGGCCAGTATAAGGAGCAAGGATTTCGCTACATTGACGAGGTAACATTTAATCAATTTCGATGCACAGAAATTCAACCGCGTGACGTTCTGATTTGTCGGCTTGCTGATCCTGTGGGTAGGGCTTGCTTAGCTCCCGATCTCGGTGTTCGGATGATAACCTCTGTGGATGTGTGTATTTTAAAACCAAGCGAGAATGTGGATTCACGTTACATAGTATATGCCCTTTCTTGCTCAGGGTATATTTCATGGATGAGTTCGATATGCAGGGGTGGAACGAGAGATCGTGTTAGCAGGAGTATGCTCGGTTCATTAAGAATCCAGAGACCTCCTTTGAACGAGCAACGCGCCATCGCTTCTTTTCTTGATCGGGAGACGGGGCGGATTGATGGGTTGATTGGGAAGAAGGAGCGGCAGATCGAGTTGCTGAAGGAGAAGCGCCAGGCCCTCATCTCCCACGCCGTCACAAAGGGCCTCAACCCCAACGCCAAAATGAAACCCTCCGGCATCGAATGGCTCGGTGACATACCGGAGCATTGGCAACTTAAACGAGTTAAATCAATAGCATCAATCGTATCAAAAGGCACTACCCCAACTACTGTTGGAGCAAGCTTTGTGGATCAAGGTATCCGTTTCATCAAAGCTGAAAATATTGCCAGTAGCGCAATAACTGATGAACCGTCCATTTTTATAGATAAGACCACCAATCGAATGCTTGCCCGCTCAATCTTAAAGAAAGGTGATGTACTCATGGTTATTGCAGGCGCTACAACCGGAAAGGTCGCTATTGTTGAAGATAAACATTTGCCAGCTAACACTAATCAGGCAGTCGCTTTCATTCGCCCCATGACAGGATTCTCTGCTGGTTTTCTTTTCTTTTGGCTTCTAAGTGGTTTTATTCAGGAAGAGGTCTGGCTCAAAGCTGTACAGTCAGCGCAACCAAACCTGTCACTTGCAGATATAGGCAATTTTCCAATGGTTATTATGCCACTTGATGAATCAGAAGAAATAGTCAATTTTCTTGGTGTTCATACTCAGAAAATCGACAATACTTTAGCGAAAATTAAAGAGAGCATCGAAAAACTCCGCGAGTACCGGACGGCGTTGATATCGGCGGCGGTTACTGGTAAAATAGATGTTAGAGAGGGTATTTCCTGATGTCTAAGGTGGCAGTAAATAGAGGGATTCTGAATTGGGCAATCGAACGGTCTGGAGTGCCGTTTGAAAACCTGCAAAACAAGTTTCCCAAAATAGGGGAGTGGATTACCGGGGAAGCACAGCCCACCCTTCGACAATTGGAATTGCTCGCGAAAGCCACCCTGACGCCGTTTGGCTTCTTTTTTCTCTCTAAACCCCCAATTGAAAGTCTGGCAATTCCCTATTTCAGGACACTTGATAGGGAGCCAATGGACAGGCCCAGTCCCGATCTCCTTGAAACCGTTCAAATGATGCAGCGTCGGCAGGCTTGGATGCGCGATTTTTTAATCGAACAGGGACACGAAAAACTTTCTTTCGTCCGCTCTGTCGGAAAAAACGAACAACCCGAATTGGTTGCCCGGCGAATGCGGGGAATTCTTGGTTTCAAAGAGGGATGGGCCAGTCAACACAAGACATGGACCGACGCGCTTCGCGACTTACGCGAGGCTATGGAAGAAACCGCCGGTATTCTGGTTGTCGTCAATGGTATTGTCAGCAATAACACGCATCGCAAACTCGATCCGGGCGAATTTCGGGGCTTTGTTTTAGTGGACGAATACGCCCCCCTTGTGTTCGTCAATGGCGCAGACTTCAAGGCGGCGCAAATGTTTACGCTTGCGCATGAGTTGGCGCATTTATTCTTTGGCAGCAGCGCGGCATTCGACCTGCGCGAAATGCTTCCGGCAAACGACCCTGTGGAAAAAGCATGTAACCGAGTTGCCGCTGAGTTCCTTGTGCCGGGACAGGAGTTACATAAGTTCTGGCCTTACGCAAGGAACAATCAAGAGCCTTTTCAGACAATAGCACATCATTTTAAGGTGAGCGCCATCGTAGCAGCCCGTCGAGCGCTGGATACTGGACTGATTCAGAAAGCCACTTTTTTAAAATTCTATTATGAATATCGGGATAAAGAACGCGTGGCTGCCAGTAAATCTAAAGGCGGAGACTTTTACCTTAATCAAAGCTTGCGTTTGGGGCCTCGATTCGCATTTGAAGTAATAAGGGCCGCGAAGGAAGGCAGGCTTCTTTACTCTGAAGCTTATCATCTTACCAGCCTCTATGGAAGGACTTTTGATCGCTACTCCAGCCATCTGGGATTTGGGGGTTAGCGGCGATGGCAAAGCCTGTTTTTGTTCTCGATGCCAATGTATTTATTCAAGCCGCACGCAATTACTATGCCTTTGATCTGGGTTCTAAATTTTGGGATATTCTGATTTCTTATTCTAGCAAGGGGCGCGTTTGCAGCATTGATCGTGTTAGAGCTGAATTGGATCGAGGTAACGATGATCTTAAGGAATGGGCAAACGATCATTTCTCGAAAGCATTCGCCTCTACCGACGACGAGGAGATTATCGCCACTTTCAGTGAGATAATGACATGGGTAAACGATCAAGGACAGTTTTTCGACGCTGCCAAGACTGATTTTGCAAATGGCGCGGATGGCTGGTTGATAGCTTATGCCAAAGTAAAAGGCTTTGTGGTAGTGACCCAAGAACTCCCGTCTCCCGAGGTTAGAAGGAAGGTTCCTATTCCCAATGTTTGTCAGGCATTCAAGGTGGACTACTGTGACACTTTTGAAATGCTGCGAAGGCTTGGGGTTCAATTATCGTAATCGCCAATTTCATTTCAACAGTCGTGAAAAAAGCTAATAAGAAGTAAACTTGCGACAGAACTCACGACAGACTTGCGACTAATCTTGTGAAGGAGATGGCCCAATGCAGGGACAGCATAAAGAAATAGCATTTGAGACCGCCATTGAGCAATGCCTTCTCACAAATGGCGGATATATCAAAGGCAATCCGGACGCATTCGACCGGGAATGCTGCATTGACCCATCTGTTTTATTGCCATTCATCAAGGAAACCCAGCCGAAGGAATGGGAATACCTCCAGAATATCCAGAAAGATAAGACTGAAGAAACGCTTCTTGACGACCTATGCAAGGCGTTGAATTCCGAGCATGAAGGTTGCCTCAAGGTGTTGCGGCACGGCTTCAAGAGCTTCGGCAAGTTGTTCAGGGTGGCCTATTTCGCGCCCGCCAGCGGCATGAACCCTGAAACGCAAAGGCTTTATGCCGCCAATCGCTTGACCATCACCCGCCAGCTTCGTTATTCCGATAAGCATAATAACGCCCTTGACATGGTGTTGAGTCTCAACGGCATTCCGGTCATTACGGCTGAATTAAAAAACCCGATGACAGGCCAGACGTGGCGACATGCTATTTCCCAGTACAAGAATGATCGAGAACCGAGCGACCTGATGTTCAGCTTCAAGAAGCGGACGCTCGTGCATTTTGCGGTAGACCCCGACGAGGTCTATATGACCACCCGGCTTAAAAGAGGGGGA
>Ga0209777_10003076_pt1 | contig 21124 bp, 63 predicted proteins | sample FrelakmetHBP12HB_FD_187147 | JGI IMG/M metagenome (GOLD analysis project Ga0209777, IMG submission 187147) | Freshwater lake sediment microbial communities from the University of Notre Dame, USA, for methane emissions studies -HBP12 HB (SPAdes)... | ecosystem: Environmental > Aquatic >...
TTCATCAAATTCTTTACTAATATCAATAGATTCACACTTTGTTTGTTGTTTAGATTGTTTTAATTTTGATAGAGTTGATATTACTAATGATTGATCAATATCTTTATCATTCATGGTAGTTGTAAACCTTTATTAAATCCGGTTTGATAACCTTTTATAAGAGCTAACTTTATTAAAGTATATTTATCCCAGTCATCACAATTTACTTCTTTTAGAAATTCAACAACTAAATCATCTATCATTTTATTATAAAGAAGGGATGGAATAGAATTAATTTCTACTGCGTTTGGTATAGGCATTATGTTCCTTTTCTTAGTCTTAGTATAAACTAAGATTAATATTTTAATTGACTTTAAGTAATATTAAATATTGGAATAGAGTACTATAATCATGAGTATGTATTAAATAAATCGATATAGTAACAGTTTCTTTTAACAAGAACATAATCTTCCGTTTTTTAACCACCCGTGCCAATATCCAATAAATAGAATACTAGGAGTTAATGTTGGTTTATCTTCATTTCCATCCCAGTGCCATACTCTTTCTGGGAATGGACTTTTTGTATGAATTGGAATAGCTGTTGGTCCAGTTGTTCCTGGTAACCAGATATAGATACATTTCTTTAGTTCATCAAAACCAAAGTCTCCAACTTTTTCTATCTCTTCTACTTTACGACAATCTATACTATCTGTATTCATAAATTTAAAGTAACTCCTTTTGTATTTGTTCCTACATTAGAAGTTACTTCTTGCATAGAATCCTTTTCTTTTATTCTTCTTCTGGAAATTTAACATCTCTTATATTAATTCTCTTAATGCCTCCATCATTATTTGAGGTCTTTAACCATATCTCTTCTAATAAAAGTTGTGTATATTTTTTAATTCTGTGATTTAATCTTAGTGTACGTTCAATTCCATCAGTTATATTTCCAATTTCTCCCGCTGATAATATACAATCAAGAGCTGCACCAATTACAGCTGCTTCTTGTAATGATAGATGGAGAGTAATATGTAGAGGTGGTTTAGTTGTTTGAATTTCTTCTACATTCATCTTGGCCATATTATTTTTCCTTTACTTGTTGTTTGGATTATAAGATTTCATTTTTTCAATCATATCCCACAAAATATAAAAATCTTTATCCTTAGAATTTTTATTTTTCATTTGTTCAAAATTGTACATTATCTTTAATGCATCTTGAATTCGATTAATAATTTTAGTTCGTTCTTCAACAGAATTACATTGAATTATAAGATCAGTACTGGTTGGTATTCTTTGATCTGAAGTATAGACATGTGTAATTTCTTTCATTCCTTAGTTTCCTTTAATGGACACCACTTGGGAAAATTAGTTTTAAGTATACTAACTTTATCCTCAATTTTTTTATTTTTCTTTTTCATACATGCAATCCATTCCCAATAACCACCTATTCCATCATATATTTCTGTATGATGAAAAGGACATTCAGAACACTTTTTTACTTCTATTATTCTCATAACTTTTGTTTTCCTTTATTCTCCCCACAATGCCTCAGCATATGCTGGTTCTAATCTATCTGGATTAGTTGTGATATTGCCGATGATTTTAAAAGATTTGAGTTGAATTGTAGTATTATCAAGTTTCCATAGTTCACCTGAACATTGAATTGGAATAACAACAGATTCAAACTGTTTGGTCCATCTTGGAAAAGTTACATGTGTACGAGTATATAACTCTCCCTTTACTGAAACTACTTCATCAATTGCTTTAGTAGATAATTCCTCATATTTGAGAATATCTCCTTCTTTGATCGTAACTCCATGTGAATCTTTGTAAATCATTTTTCTTTATTTTCCTTTTCATCTACAATTTCACCAGCATGATTCCAGTTATCTTTTAACCACGCGCAAATAAGAAAAATTAATAAAAATACTACAAATAGCAACCAACCAACGAACATTGTTTCTACTGCCAATTTTACCCACCAATAACAATCTGCTCCAACAGTAACATCAAACATGAATAATATAAACATAATAAGGAATGGAATAACCTGTGCAATTTCTTTAACTTTTAGACCTAAAAAGATCCAAATTTGTTTAACTGTTTTCTTAGTCATTAGTTCCTTCTTTAGTTAAGAATATTATTCATTAAGATGACGTTGAAGCAATGAAGAGAATCTATCAGGATCATTCCAAACTGTTAGTTCATGATGATCAAGTAATTCTGCGGTTTCTTGAGGTGTAAGCCACCCGGGAATCACTTCAACAAACATTTCAGGAGAATTGGTGTGAAAGATAACAGAGAGACGATCTCTTTTATTATCTCTACGACAGTTATCATCACCACCAAGACTTAAGATAATGCCTTTATTGTTTGTAATTTTAAAACAATCTTTCATAACGAACATGCTACTCATAATACTTCTATTTCTTTCTTTTAGTTGATAAAAAGCACAAGATGTCCTTTATCAAGGACACCATTATCACTGCTATCTGAAACTATAATATGATTAACTTTTAAAAACTCACCAGAGTTACCATCGAAGATGACAACATTATCTTTCATTCTCTCTTCGGGTAATGCAAGAATATTTTTCAATAAATCTTCGTAAGTCTTAGCCATGGATAGTCTCTCCTTTAGTTGTAATATTGTTATTATCTTTTACTTTCTTACATGCAAGATAGCCATATTTGCGAGATTTTGTTGCTACTTGCATCATTCCTCTAACAAGATCAGATAGAATTATTCTACATGGTAAACATACATAGACACCTTCTGATCCAATTATATATAAGTCAAGATGACTTACATGATCATCAGAATTACAAATTGAACAGTTCAATGATATTTTGCTCCCTATTCAATAATAGCTTCAACAACACCCTGTGGCGTAATAATCCATTCAACATGAGGAACATCGTTTTCCCTTACACCGATAACCTCTCCTAGAACACGAACAACTCTAAACGTCTTTTCCATGATACTTATTTCCTTTTCTTTTTGGTTTAAAAAACGTGGCTTCTTTACCACATCGTTCTACTCTATTACTAAATCGTTCTAAATCACAATAAGGAAGAGATTCTTTTATAGATTTCCTTATTTTTCCAGTAATTAAATCTATTTTACTTGGTTCTAATATTTTTGGTTCTTTTTTAATATTTCTTTTACATTTTGCAAAAATCCATTTATTAAAAATATTGTATATTAATGGTATTGTACAGTGTTCACAATCTTTACAAAGTTTATACACTGTATTTGGTTCTATTTCTACAAACTCAGACATTGTTCTTTTCCTTTAATGATTATTTTCTACTTCATGTTCTAAATTACGAAAAACTCCACTATGTTCCATTATACATTCTAATCCACCACCCTCATCACAGTAGTTAAAATAAGCTCTAAAACAACCATTATTTTGAATTTTTCTCCCTCTATTCTTATGACTATGAATATCATTTAAAACTACTTCGGCAATTTGTAAATTAGTAAATGTTGTTACTGTTCTATATTCTGAAATGTACATAGCTTTTCTGAAAGATAGACTATCTTCTTTAAAGAGAGCTAACATTACATCTTCAATTGTCTCGGGTTTCTTTGTAAATGTTACAATGAAACTAGATGAGCTACTATTGGATACTAGTGAATGTCTTGTTTTCATAGTTAGTTTGTATTTCTTAATGTTACTTTCTTTATCCATATCCACAGAGATACTAAATTGTAGGATAAAGTACCTATAATTCTATGACTTGGAATTTTCTTACCACATTTACCGCACAGAAGTCTTGGTTCAAGATATATCAAGAATGTATCTGAACAGTTACATGTTTTCATGTTGTTTGAAGTTCTTTCATAAGATCAATCTTATCTTCCATAGTTAATTCTGTCTTTACAATTTCGGCATATTTCCCTGGTGTATATTGTACAATAGGAAGTGTATTAAAAATAAATTGACGAAAATCTTTATCACTCATTTTTTTATTATCAACATTAGCTGAGATAGTAGCAACGAAGTTCTCTGCTGGAACTGATCGTTCTGGTTTTTCTAAGTTAGCTTTTATTGGTTGTTCTCGTATACTAAAATAATCAATACGTTCATCTAACACACTAAGATATTCTTTCATTATCTTAGCTTGTTTAGTTAACATATTCTGTTCAGATATACTTAATAGTTTAAATAAAGGACTAGCTAAGAAAGAATTTAATTTAACTAATTTTTTACTTAATTCTACTAATTCATCCCACACTCTTCGTTGATATTCTTCCATTGTTATTCTTTCACTATTCGATGGTTAATTTGATTTCCTTCTTCAGTGATATCAAATTCAATCCATATTATAGCTCCTCGCATAATTTCAAAATGTACTTTTTGAAGCTTATGATCAATTTTTGAAGAATTATTAGGAACAATTTTTCCATTTTTATTGTATTTGTTACAATTTTCTTTTCCGGTTAACATGAGATTGATAGATTTTCTTACTTGAACAAGATTATTTTCTGGAATGTTTATAGTAGTTTGAACTCTAATTGTATCTGCGATTTTATTCATTGTTTTTAACTCAGTGTGTTGCGAAGTAAAGTAGCAAAATCTGGATCATTATAAATTACTATTTTTAAATTAATTGCCATATCCTTACATTGATTAATAGCAATTTTATACTGATCTGCAACTTCCTGATCAGTCTTTTCTTTAATTCCTTTCATAACTCCTGTACGAATAGCAGGAATTGTAATCATCTTATATTCTCGTCTATCAGCAGCCTTTAATCCAGCAATAATAATTTCAGATAAAGGTTTCTGTAGATCATCAACTACAAAGATTACATTTTTAAACGGTAATAGTTGAGTTCCATTATTATGAGTTATAACTGCTGTACCATCTGTGAGTGATACAGTTTTTTGGACAAGTAGTTTCGAGTGAAATTCATTTCCTGCTACTTTTCTAATAGCGTTGTCGATTCCACCAAACCATAAACCACCCGAGTTAATAGCAGTAATTAAAGCATCACTATAAATTGTAGTAATATCACCTTCGGTGATTATAGTTTGTATTTTCTTACTTGGATTAGCTGATTCACATAACTTACATTTGCTGGTTGTAAATTGCAGTACATGCTTGATAAAAGGTTTCTTACAATCAGTACAAATAGCTTCTTCTGTATTGTAATTATCATTTGGATAGTTGCAATTATTTTTATCATCTAATTTAGTCTGAATACAAGTTATATGAACTGTAGTTCCTTTTAATGCTTTCTTACTTTTTTCAAATTGCTTTTTTAATAATTCATCATCAAGATCCTTATTAACAAATACATTAAAACCTGAATCAAATAATGCTTTACTTATAATTCGAGCAATTATAGATTTACCTGTTCCCGGCGATCCACATACTTTAACAACTACAGACATTGATTACTCCTTATGATCATGGTTGTCCAAATGCAATTTTTTTAAGTTTATTACGAAGTTCTTTAAGATTAATTACCATAAATTTTGTTTCATCTGGAATGGTTGATGCCACTTTATGAAGACTACTAATTCGTTTAGAGAGATTCTCATAAAGATTCTTATAATGATCTCTTTCTTTAGTTACTTTTTCTAACTTGTTCATATAATTTTTTTTAGTCTTTTAATTTCTTGTTTATGATATATAATTATATTTTCTGTATGTTTTCGATCGTATTCTTCTATATGTTTGAGATTTCGTTTAAAATTCTTTAAAGCACCATTAAAAGCAGATTCAACAGTAATATCTATTCCAGTTGAAATGTCTCTGTGTTCATCTATTAAATTAACTTTAAATCTATGACAATGGATAAAGATTTGAATCTCTCTTCCTTGATGATTTTCTTCAAGGAATTTCTTCATTGATTCATTCATGATTATGATTCCTTTTTTCTTTAATGACATTTTCCTAATCCATCACAACCGTGGAACAAATTTGGAAGATTATAACAATCTTTTACATACTTAGAATTCCAAGGACATTGTGGACCCGGTTTTCGTATTCCCCGAGAGTGTGGTAGAAAACTATCTGGATTATCACTATCTATCCATTCAACTTTAGAACACCCAGAAAATAAAGGACAACTACTATTACATGTGCCTTCTTCGCTAGGTTCTGGAATTTCAACTACTAAATCACGAAACCTCATGATTTTATTCCTAATACTTTTTTTTCTTCAGCAGTTAATTTGCTTAAAGCACCTGACAGAATACATTTAATTCGTTTTGCTTCTTCTTCTTCTTTATCTAACATGTTAAGATGACAAATTAAATCATTTAGTGGTTCAGACCACTCAATATTTTGAACTTCATAAGGGAGTTCGAAAAATCTTTCTTTATTTTTATCCCACGCTACAAATTTGAATGCACTATTAACAGTAATTTCCATATTGTGTTGTATTGATGCTCGATGAAGTGTAATCAGTAAATAATTGGGGTATTGTTTTGAAAAATTAATTTGTCGTTGTATTGTTGTTTCTCGTGATTCAGTTTCTAGTTTTTGTTTTTTGGTTAGTTTAGACATAATGTCTCCCTTAATGAACTTCGTATCCGCCCTTAGCAATATCTTTCGTAATTTGTTCAACAAACTTCTCTTTACTTCCTCGATAATTTATAATTTGATATTCTCTACCACTTTTTGTGGTGAATGTATCTTCAATAATATCATAACTGGTTGGTGCAGATGTATAGATAAATTTTCCTGGACAATAGTCTGGGTGATTTTGTACATTACCAGATATTGCCCATAAATCTCCACCGCACATTATGTTCATCGAATAACAGCAGTCATCAATAAGGATCATTTTCATGTCTATTTCCTTCTCGTTTATTTTTCATTAACATTGTTACAAGACTAGCCTCTTCATGAGTAATATTTGCATCAAGCATTGCATTACACCAAGCTAATTGAATTCCTGTTTCGTTGGGAAGATCTGACAAAATATTCCTAATAGTATTGCATTGGTTAGAATTAATTCCGTTATCTTCAACTTCTTGAAGAACAATTTTAAATTTACGAATACGAATATTATCATTTTTCATAGTTGTGTTTCTTTCTTGTTAAACAGTTTAATCTCTTACATCTGCGAGATACTGTTCCATATTTTCAATAGACATATTATCAATAGTTTTATTCGCTTCATCTTCTGACATATCATTATCAGTCATAATCTGAAAAATAGTACGTTCCATACTTTTAACTGATTCATTTTTTATAGAGTTTTCAATTGCGTCCATAGGTTTTCCTTTGTTAGTCTTTATTTATGGCATAACACAACCATAGAGTTTAATCTGAGCATCTTTAATGGTGTTGGCGTATCCAATAATTTCATAAACAATCTCACCAGTATTAATACGAACAATGCTATCCTCTGTTTCATTCGATCCAATCATACTAAAGAATTTATTTTTATTATGCAATCCTCGAAGAAGAACATATTTAGCAGTTTTGATAGTAAGTTTTTTAGACATGATATCTCCTAGTGATGAACATACATTTCTCATTTTGAATTTATCCTTCACTTTCTTTCTCTTTGATCTTGTTGTTGTAACTATCTACAAATTCTTTACCGCGAGAATGACAAGTATATACAATATTTATAAGATATGATGCCATTAAACCACTAAGTCCATCTTCTTCAAGATCTGTGGTAGCTTTCTGAATCAATCCATGAGCTGTATGTAGATTTGGATAATATCCATTAGTCAATGGAGTAGGATCCTCATCAAGAAGATTCATTACTCGTTTAGCAATAGTAACAATAGCTTTTCCAATAGAATTTGGATTGTTTTCTTCTAATTGATTAAGTTGCCGCTGGTTAATGATAGGCATTTAGAATTCCTTAAATGTTGGTTTTTTAATGTGACGAATAAATTTTCCTAACTTTTCTTTTGTGCAGTGTTGACACATATCCAGTTCATAATCTTCTTGATCACCAAAGATAGATTCATAACCACCAGTAAATTTAATTCTAACAAACTCTTGAATCTCCATCATTTCTGAAGAAAAGTTAAATTTCTTCTTACATATATCACATTTTATCATAACAGGTATTTGTACAGTTGATTCTGCTTTCTTTGTGATGATCATGTTCTTTTTCCTTATTGTTTGTTGAAATGCAGTGCAACATCATATGAACCATCTCCGCCCATTTCATCAATGATAAATGCATTATTGGGAAGATTTTTACAATAGTCTGTATCGTTGAGATACTTGCGCCACTTTTCATCACGAATTAAGTAACACGGATCACTAATAAATACTTGCCCGCTTGTTACAGTGAGATTACATGTACCTTTAATATGTCCATTGTGTATATTTTTAATATTCCAACCAACGATATATTGTCCCGGATCAATATCAATAATTTGAGCTAATCGATTAGGAAAGATCTCAACACCAGGAAATAAATCGGTAAGATAAGATTTATCTCCAACCATTATCATTCCAGCATCTACATTAACGCCTCTAATCATATGTCTCATTGTTTTTCCTTTGTTTTATGAGATTTCTTTTTAATAGTTGCCTTGTATTTAATACGTCCAAGGATAATATTACAAGTAAGTTCAATATTATATGCAGCTGCTTTCCATCCGCGATTAAATTTACTTGTTCTTTTTGTATTTGGTGGATCCTGCATTTGCTTACATTCTTGTATAATTTCTTGAATTGCTGATTCGGTTGCTGTCATTAACTCTCCATGGTTTAAACCATCTTATAAAAGTTGTTTTGGTTAGACAATTTATCAAGTTTTTCATATGCTTGTTCTTCGGTTTTTGCCCAAAGATATATTGTATCGTGTTGATCGATTACTATTTCATTACCTTTTTCAATTCGATAAGGACCAATGAAATACTTACATGGGAACATAACAGTAAGGATGATGCCATAATAGCGTCCATCATCCTTTATCTTACCATATTGAAATATAACTGAGTTTTCCATGACACACCTTTGTTCGTTTTGATGTTCTAAAAATTATCATGAATAAATTATAAATCATTAAAGGAGACCAACCATGATAAATGATACCACAATTGGAATTAATAAGCATCTGTTAAGAAGATTAAAAATCGTTTCTCTTTATACAAATAAGAAATTATATGAAGTAATTGAAGAATCTGCAACTATGCTTGAAGAGAAATATCATATTCAACAAATTAATGAAGAGCAAAATCATGAGTAAACTATGCGAGTGTGGTTGTGGTAAAGAAGTTACTCTTGAGGGGGAATAGGTTTATAAAAGGTCATAATTATAAAGGAAAAATTCATTCAGAAGAAATTAGATTAAAAATATCTTTAGCTGGAATGGGAAGAAAACGAACTAAACAAAAAATTAAATTAACATATCTTGAAAAGAAACTTTGTGAGTGTGGTTGTGGAAAAGAACCAAAAATTAATAGAGATACTAGAAAACACAATAGATTTATTGTTGGTCACGCCGGAATAGGAAGAGTTTCTTGGAACAGAGGGAAGAAACAATCAGAAGAACACAACTTAAAAATAGCAAAATCACATATTGGGATAAAAAATTCTCAAGAAACAAGATTAAAATTATCTTTAGCTAATCAAGGAAAGAAACTATCAGAAGAAACTAAATTAAAAATGAGCATTGCTATGATTGAACATATAGAAAAAACTGAATTTAATGGAGAATCTTTCAAAGCAAGAGTTGGTAAAAATGAATTATCAATTATTACTCAAATAGAAAATGCTGTTGATATAACAGGAATTAGCAATAATCGAGAATTATTTTCTAAATGTGGTAAATGGCCAGATAAATTCTATGAACAATATAATCTATGTCTTGAAGTTCTTGAACCACATCATTTTAAAGCAAATGGTGAATTGTGTGATGAGGATAAAAAACGAGAATTAAGAATAGCTTGGAAACTCGGATGTATGATTTATTATATATCAGAACAAGAATTTCTTTCTAATTCTGATAAAGAAATTCATCGTTTTAAAGATTTTCTTTTATTGTTGAAAGAAGGATCTAATTAAAATAATATTTTATAGATTCCATTCTGTAGTACTTACTGTATCTCCGCACTGATCACATTGATGAGGATCGTGTTTGTACTCATCATACTGAAAACACTCAATCACTCGATCAACACTTACAGACTGTTCTAAAATATGAAGTTTTAGAATAGAAAGAAGTTTGTCAATGAATTTGTTAAATTCATATGGACTCATGTCAGATACGTTGACATCATCCACTACAGTACTAAAGGCAGTACAACCTTGAGTAATTACAATCTTCATTAGTTATCACTCCTAATAAATTCTTGTTTCCATGGCTTATTTAAAAGATTTTTATTCTTCTCAACGAATTCTTCTATAATAGTCTTGTTATTTTTCATGAAAGTATTGAATAAGATAATATTACCATTATGATCACTAATATGATACTCATTAAACTTATCAACACTGCCATAGCTTATAGTAGTAAGTCCGCTATAGAAGCTATGACAAAGAAGAATATTAAATTGTGTACCTTTCTTTTCAAATGTAGTGAGATCAGAATAATATTTACCGTAACCATGTTCATCCTGAAATAGAGTAATGCTATCGCAGACAACATAAATTCCATCAGCACAATCTTTGACATTAATTTTACTATTCAGATTAAGTTCGGGTCGACGAGAAACCCACGGTCCACCATTTAATGTAATTGTTGCAGAATCATGAAGTAATTCAATACCAGGGAGGTGTTGTTTAACTGCATTGATTTCTGCGTTGCGTTTGTCTTCACGTTCTTTATTTTGGGCTTTTATAAGATCTTCGAGTTTTTGAGTTTCAATTATCTTTTCTTCTTTAATCTGTTTAACCAAAGATTTATATACTTCATTCTTATCATATTTCAATGCAATCAATGCAGCAAGTTCTTTTCCACCTAAGTCATTATTGCCAAAATCATTGGATTTCATAAATTGAAGTAATGTTGGATATTTGATCGAATATTTTTCTAAGATACCATTCATAATTTTCAGTACCAACTCGAAGATTAATTCCTGCATCATGTGATGCATTTTGTTCTAACTTAGTGAATGTTCTGGTTTCTCGTTTAATTTTGTCGTAAATTTTGTTGGACTGGGGCATAGGGTTCCTTTACTTCTTTACTATGGTGTTATTAGTATCGTTAACGATAGCAAACATTTTATCAATTTTATTCTTTAATTCTGTCCAATCTTGTAACCAAATTTCAACACGTTTATTAGAATTATCTTGATCTGTTAATGAACAATTGTTGGGACTATCTTTTCCGATTTCAATTATTAAATCTCCAATTTTGTCTTGAACCATCATGATATCACTTCGCCTTCTTGTTTTTTTTTTCAACCAAAATCATACGTTGTTGTTTTATAATTTTGACTAATCTCACCTAAGAAAGGATTTTTATAAATTTTATTTTTCATACAATAACGTTCTGATTGTTCATATAAATTAGCCACCAATAGCTTATCTCGTTCTGGAATTGGAGGACAAGTATTAGAACTATAATCTAGAACAGGTGCCCATTTTTCTTTTAGAGATTTTTGATTACGGTTGTTTGATGAATTCGTTCTTGATAACCAACTTAGTATTAACAAACCAAGTATGAGTTCCATTTATTATACTTTCATGTAAGTTAGAAAGAAGAATGCACCCCACAAAATTGCAGGAATTAACGATTGAGCAAAACTAAATTTTGCAGCACCACCTCTAACTACTGCAGCGTGACAAAATATTAATTGAGTAAGTGCAGCAAGTGAAAACAAAATAGCTGATGTTAGGATAATAGCTCGGTAAATCAGAATTGTGTTGTCCATTGAGAATGATTCCTTTCGCTTTTTACTGACAGACTTTAAATAATACCGCATAATGGAGAATCTGATCTAGACCAATCACACAAAAGAAATAGTGATAGTTATTCTTTTTCCATAAGTATGAAGTTATCCTGGAAGTTATTCCATCAATTATGAAATGACTAACGAATAAGATTGAATAAATCATTAATGTTGGTTGGATTGGTTTAAATAATATAAATGCAAGTAGGCTATAGATAGCACAATGAATTGTAAGTGATCTAAATGATTTACTTTTAGTAATAGCCCATCGATGTGCCTGAAATTTAAAGTCAAAAATCCAATGAAGTAAAAGAAGACATATTATTTGATAGTATGTCATTTTTTTACTTTTATTAGTTCTGGATTTTCAAATATATTACCAATAATATTACAGATTCGATAGCTTCCAAGCTGAGTATTTTGATGATCATCTCGCAACCAATTCTTTTCAATTGTCTTAAGATGATATGCGCCTCGTTCAAAAATTACTTCGTACCTTCCAAAACCACATTGTTGATTAGCATATTCTAATTGAACAATATCACCTAAAAATATTTCTTTATTATGTATATCTTTGATACCTGTGAATTGTTGAATGGCAAAGTCATAACCAACAGTAACGAGTGTCACACACGGAAACTTTCTTTCGTCAGAAGCTTTTCGTAATACATAAACCATTCCATCATTGATATAACAATCATGATGAAAAGAATTGTTATACCATACCCTAAATATGAATTGATTATTCACTTTAGTTCCTTTCTTTCCTTTTTCCACTTCTTCATTTGCCACATAAGAATTTTTTCAGCCATATCGCCACAAAATTCTGTTCCATATCTATTAAACGGAAGCATAATTAATCCTGTTACACCATCAACAATTGAACCCAATTGTCTCAATATATTATAATGTAATGGAGCTTTGGCTATTTTTCCAAAATAATGTTTATACATTTAATACCTCGCATATTCGTGTTTGTATACTGGAACCCACGCTTTAATCCAGGCAATTTCGAGTCCACAATGACCACATTTATCATCTGCAGCATCATGTTTTCGAATATGTCCATCTTCATCTTTTTCTGGACCATCATACGGTTCCCTCACCGGACAACCACAGCGGGGACATTTACTAGTAGTCATTCTATTCTTCTCCATTCGTTTTGAAAATCAATCCGAATAAATTATATTAATCATGAAATAGGTAAAGGAGATATCATGATAAATGATACCACTATTGGAATTAATAAAAAATTACTAAAACGTCTAAAACTTGTTGCTGTTTATTCTGATAAGAAGTTATATGAAATAATTGATGAAGCTGCAACCACACTCGAAGAAAAGTATCATGTTCCTCACAAACATATGCAGGAACAAACTCATCAGCAAACCCCACAATATTTCGTTTATGTTTATCTGTTGTTGGTGTATCGCTCATTGTTTTTCTTACCTTTTTTTGAATTAGATTTTAAAACTTGTATCACTCGTTTACCACGAATTACTTCCACAATATCATGATCTTCTGGTAATTTATTTTTATGAAAAACTTGTCCATCATCATATCGAGTACCTTCTGAACTATGAAATGGTTCATCGTATGGATACTTAACTCGATGTGGAAATTGATTCTCTGGTTCATATTTGAGATATTTCAATTTCAATCCATGACAGGAGATCAATATATCTCCTGGTTTACACTTTTTGAGATTAATAGCCATATGATTAAACTCCTGTTTTTAAATCTATTTCCTCTTGAATTCGAGGGCACCATTTTGGGATTTCAAGTCCAGATACAATTCTTCTCGGTTTATCAAGTTCGGGGTGAGCACACATCCGAGTAAACTCGTTATTATTTGATGAGTACATTGCTTTACGAGACACACACTTATCACAATTATCAAACTTGGGCACTGTATAAACTCCTTTAAGACTGTTCTATTTGATTTGATGTATTTCTAAATTCTTGACATTTATCACATAGAGTAAGCAGCCATCCACCATCTCTTATTTTTGCACTTGTTACACCACAATGTTCACAAACAAAACATGACATATGTTCAGTGTAGGCAACATGATCTGAAATAAGCTCAACTATTCCTTCTCGAGCAAACATCCAATTGCTATCACAACTTCGAAATACTCTATGCCATCCGATTTTATTTTTACCATCAAAGTAATGTTTTCGTTTATTATAAGATGTTTTTATCTTACCAATATATTTTCCAATAAACTTAGGCATATTATATTCATTAAGTCGATTAAACAACTCAAAAAATAGATTCTTTTTAACTGTCCATTTTGGACCAAACTCAACATCATAATAAAATCTTAATGTACCAAATTTTTCCTTAACTTGTTCCGCTGTAATTTTGACATCATATTCTTTTTCAATCTTTGCTAAATTCCGGCAAAGATCTTCAAGAATATAATACCAACCATCACCACAAGTTAAGCCCCAACACATACATGTTTGAGACATCGGTAGAGTTCTATTTTGAAAGATCGTTGGATATTTTTGAAAAATTTGTTCTTGTAGTTCTTGTTTCATTTTAATCCCTTTTTATTGGACCACATCGTATAGCCGGTGTCGTATCTCTATCTTTCATATAATGAATAACTTTCTCAGCTTTTTCTGATCGTTGGGAATAACTCTCCCACTTCGCAGGTATGACTCCTCGTTCAATAAGTATCTCAACCACACTCATTAGATCGTTAAGTTCATATAATAAGACATGTTTATTAGTTATTGTTTTATCTCGAGGATGGTGGTTCTCTAAACCAAAACGTAATACTTTGCTGCACGCCTTTGTGACTTCGCTGCATTCCTCAGCAAGACACGTGATCAAATATTCTGTTTCATTCATAATTTATTCTCTACTTATTTTTTCCATGTAATGGACAATTACCAGAAATTATTTGCATATTAGTTCCAACCAGTTCACTATTGTCAATCCTTGGACATTTACATCCCGGAGCTTTATACCAATAACTATGAAATTTTTTATCTTTTTTGAAGTTCCAGAGTTCCTGTAGCCGATATTCAAATCGTGTCAACTCTTTTACAAGTCCACGAAGCTTACGATGATTTGTTTCTTGTTTAAATTTTTCGAATAAATCTAATATATCACAGTGTGTTGAAAGAATCTTTCTGATTGCTTTCTTTGATACTTTATTTATTTCAATAATAGCGCTATTAAGACAAACTACATCACCTCTATAGCAAACTTCATTACCTAAGTATTTTCGTTTATTCACTTTGTAACTCCTTCATTTAATTTTTTCGGTTGTTGTGGTTTGTAATTCATTATAACTTTTTCATTGCTCCTAATCGTAGTAAGTTTAGAAATATCAATTCTTAACAGATTTGATAACTCATAAAAACGATCTCTAAATATTGGGTTATATGGTGTCATGTGATGCTTCATTGTATATTCCAAAGAATTGTTTGTATACTCTTCTTTTTTGTTTTGGTAAGTGAAATTTTTTAATCCAATTAGAGGACATCTTATTTTATACCAAGTGCTTCTTTCGCAAGTTCTTGACACGCTTTTCGGCATCTATTCCATGTTCCATCGGGACGAGCAGGTGTTGCAATTAAATGCAATGCTTGATCCATTTTATTATTTTCTCTCACTAATCTAGTTACTGTTTCAATTTCATTTTTTCCCATTTCACAAATAAATTCTCTAGATTCTTTTACTTCTGTTTCAAGCTCATGATTTCGTTTAATTACTTCATCCATCTTAACTTGTTGATTTCGGAGAGCTTTCTCATAGGATTTTTTTATTTCACACATCTCTGTACAACATCCACGAATTTCTAAAGGAAGACCGCATTTGTCACAAGTATGTCTTGCTTTCTTTTCTGACATAATATTTCTTACTTTCTTTTATATTAGAAAGAGGGATCCAATTAAAGATAATCAGATCCCTTTTCATAGTTTTCCTAGTAAGGCATTTTTGAATACGAATCTTTGTAATAAATATCCAAATGTTTTTTAAGAGATTTATAACCGTCCTTATCATAACTAATACAAATCAGTTGTCTTGCATATCTGGGAAGCATTCTTTGAAGACGTTCTAAATCTTTTTGAGTTTCTCTATGTTGTTTAATTTTTGCTGCTATTTTTGTTAAAATGGGTGAGTCATTTCTTCCAAACCCAACATTATTATGACCATGACTAAGATGATTACGTTTTTCTAAATCTGTTTGATTATCATATAATGTTTCGCATGCTTTTCGTGCCCATATCGAATTACTTCTAATTTTCATCTGAACAAATGCGATTACATCAATTTTGTTGTATCCTGGAACTTCTGGAATAATTCTCCTCGACATAATACTTCTCCTGGTTGTTACTTGTTAGTTGGATCGTAGGATTTTAAATTTTTTATATGATCAAAATAATAATATGGAAATTTAGATCCAGTATTAACTAGTAATTCTAAATCATTCATCAATACGAGAGCATCTTGAATACGACCACTTCGCAGCAGATATTGTTCTTTGAGTGTTCCGCTCTCTACAATGACAGTAGCCTTAGTTGGACTATTTTCAATTACTTCAATTTTGTACATTGATTGTTCTCTTTTTACTTATTGTAGTGGATGATGTCAATGAATTTAACAAATTCATTGATAAACTTCTTTTTATTCTCAGCACTTCCATCCAGATATCCACTTTCAAACAAAGACATTTTCCACACGCAGTAGTCTTAATTGGACTAGTTTCAATTAATTCAATTCTACACATTGATTATTCTCCTCCACTCGAAAAAGATCTCTTCCAAATTTCTTATCCTCTTGTCGTTCAATCGTAATAATAATATTATTATGACCGCATACAAAGATCCACCCACCATTATATAAATATTTTACAGGTGCAACATCATTATTTAGTAAACGTATAACCTGATGTACTGTGTTAAATCGAACCTCAAAAGCATTCTTTAATAGCTTTTGAATTAGTTCTTCGGGATTATCTATAATTTGATTTTTCTTAGGTCTTCGTTCTAAAAATCTATCTATTGCATGTTTTGTAAGAATGTAATTGGGAGTAACAATATTTTCTATTTGTGATATTGTTGTGTTGGTTGTATTCATAACTATTGTTTTTGTTTATTTAATAAGTCTTTCATATCATTGGTTTCAAAGAAAGCAGGAATCATCATATGAACTTTATTCTTTATTTTTTTATAATTGTCGATTAATTTTACAATATCATCTGGTAAATTAATTTCACCAAGACATACAGCATTAGTTTGTTTACAAGTATAACGATTCTTATCGGTTGTTTTAAAGACATGAACTTTATCATTATGAATATTTATACTTGTCTTTAATTTAGGAATATATAATTCTTTAATTACAGATTTAAAACCATGAGAGTGTGCAAGTATCGAATCATATATTTCGAGAGTGTATAGTTTCGCTTTCACTTTATATTCTTTCGTTCTGTTTGAAAATTATCATGAATAAATTATAAATTATTAATAGGAGACCAACCATGATATTTGATACCACAATTGGAATAAATAAACAGTTACTAAGAAGATTAAAAATTGTTTCTCTTTATACAAATAAGAAACTATATGAAGTAATTGAAGAAGCTATAGTGATGCTTGAAGAAAAACATCATATTAGACAAATTGACGAGAAATCGAATCATGAGTAAATTATGTGAATGTGGGTGTGGTGGAGAAGTTAAATTTAATTCTCGATCCAAACAACCAAATAAATTTATTATGGGTCATAACAGAAAAGGAAAAGTTTCTTGTAGAAAAGGAAAGAAACTATCAAAAGAATCAAAATTAAAAATGTCCGAAAGTCATAAAGGACAAGGAATAGGAAAACCATGTTCATTAAAACGAAGATTAGCAATATCTAAAGCTAAAAAAGAAAAGATGTTTAAATATTCAGAAGAATCAAAATTAAAAATGCGAATTAGTAGAATCAAATATATAGAAAAAACTTTCTTTAATGGTAGTCCGGTGGTTCCTAATATAGGAAAAAATGAAACACAAATATTAAATAGATTTCAAAATGAATTAAATATAGAAATTATTAGAAATGATTATAATATAGCAATAAATACAGGAAGATTTCCAGATGGATATATTTTAGAATACAATCTTGTAATAGAAGTTCTTGAACCACACCATTTTAAATCAAACAATGAATTGAGTTATAACGATCAAAAACGAGAAATTGCAATTGCATCTAAATTATGTTGTATGATTTATTATATTTCAGAGCAAGAATTTCTTCATAATCCTAATAAAGAAATTAAACGATTTAAAGATTTTCTTTTATTATTAAAAGAGAAAACTAACTAATAATTTTGTTAATTTTGTTAATTATTAATCTGCATGTTTTTTCATTATCTCTAAATTGTAACAAAATAATAGTTTTGTTTATAAGTGTATATATAATTAATTTTCTTAATTCTTTATTATACTCTACTCGATCTATAAATCTATAGGGAAGATCAAATGCTTGTTTTGATTTCCATATTTCTATAAAATCTGGTAGCATTGTTCCTTTTGGATCAATCAATACTGGTAATGGATTAATACTGCTCAATCTATCTATCACAAGTTTTTTATTTGTTATTACTAATCTAGCAGTTAAGTATCTTTTAGTTATTAATTTATCTTTACGATAAATAGAAAGATTCATTATTGAAAATTTATCTAATACCTTTTCATTGTGTATGATATTAAATATTTCACATATTAAAGAATATCCATCCATGTTATTTTACTCCTATTTATATTATTTGTTCTATTTTTTCTCGAGTTTTTCCTTTTTTATTTTTTTCTTGCATTTGTTCAATTTCTGCTCTGATAAATTTTTCATTTAATTGTATTAATTCTTGTCCAACAACACTATCTTTTTGCATTATCGCATTAATATAATTGATTACTATACCCATTGTATTCTCCTTGTTTTTATTTATATAGTTCCGCAACATTTCTTATACTTTTTTCCTGATCCACAGCTACAGAGATCATTTCGACCAATCTTAACTTCTGGATGCAGTTTAATTCCAGCATCAGAAATAAGAACACCATTAAGATGATCGATTTCATGTTGAACGGCAAAACAAGTTAAATTTGGTTTAGCATTCTCTCTGTTATCAACATAATAATATTCTGTTTGCGCTCTAAACATATCAGATTCTAAAACATTATTTTTAATGACAAAATGATTAAATCGCTTTACGTCAAAAAATCGTTTTGGAATTGAAAGACACCCCTCGCCACGACTAATAAACGCATCTTCTCCACTAATAACAACTGGATTAATCAATTCGGTTCTTTCCTTATTGATTATTATTAGTGATACGTTAGCAGAAATTCCAATCTGGTTTGCCGCGATTCCTATGGCGGTAGGATTATATTTAAATGCTTCATCTAACTTGAAAAGAATTTTGGTTGCTTGCTCGGGTGTAACGTCAAAACATTTTTTGTTAAGATAAGTTTTATCAGTAACAATTTTAGTTACATCGCATACTGCTAATTCAGAATCTATAAGAGTCATACAACAATTCCTTTTTTCTTTGCTATTTTACTAGCAAGAATGAATCTTCTCTGCGGTGAGTTCCAATCGTATTGAAATTCCCACTGACTAAGAATATATTTCAATAACTCTACAAGTGCGGTCATTCTCATGGATTCAGCTTTTTTAATTGCATAAATTTGTGCAAATAATTCTCTTTGTACAGTACTTGAACAATAGTTACTTGGATCTTCAATATGACCAACCTCATGTAATATGATAGATTTTTGAATCAATTCATGACAAGTATTCCACACATTCTTATTAATAATAAGTTCGTTTTTTGGAGAAATCCAAGCAGGAAAAATAGATAAGAATTTCCAAGCTTTTGTTTCTGTATCTACGAAGTAAATTGGAATATTTTTTCCACAAACTTTGTAAATAAAACGACAAATTTCATTAAGTTGCATATTTCTACTTTAATAAATTAAGAGATCTAAGTGCCCACATTATAGCATCTTCTTTGTTTGAACTAAAACTGGTTCTGTTTATTACAGTACTATTCCACAAACAAATAGTTACTTTGAATGAATTTGTACCACTTTTTTCTAGTGCGAAAAATCTATTATCATTAAGCAAAATTTCTAGTTTTTCTGAAAAAGAACTATTAGAAACGTCATATTTTTTAGATGGTTGATTCATTACAGATCCTTTTTTAGTTGAAGTTGATACAACAACTTTCTTTTTCCATTTAGTAGATAATACTTTTAAGAAATTCATATGTTATTATCGTATACAGTTGTTGCATATAAAACTAATATATTTAGAGTTTACTAATCGCTGTTTATCTTTAGGTATAGCGTAAAATGGAACCATAGTTCCTTGTGCATCAGTTACTACTGATCTAATTGTTATAGTAGTTAATTCATTATTCGCAACATCCTGAATCTTATTATATATAAATTCTTTTTTACATCTCGAACAAATTTCAGTAGAATTATTCATTGAAACTCCTTATAGGTTTTGATTTTGTTCTTTGTTTTCTTTTATTAATCTTTAATTTATAGCTTGGTAGAAATCCATGTTCCCAGTAAACAACCGAAAGTACATCCAATAGTATAAAAGATTTTATTAAACCAACCACCAAATGCAAGGTGTTGAATTGAACAGCAGAAAAACAAATTTGTTATGAACGCGGTAATAATCAACATATGATAATTTTTTGATGCAATACATGACATGTTCCATGATAAAAATAATAACTGAACGAAACCAAAAGTAAATAGAAAAAAGTTTTTTTTGCATGCTGCGCTATTAATTATCTTTAATATCATTTTAATATACCTTTTATTGCGATATAAAATTTTAATGCGTCTGACATCATACTTTTTTGAATATCTTTTTTTATTTCTGAGATAGTCATCCATTGTAAATATAGATGTTTCTTTGGTTCTTTGTTGATGACTATTCCATTATAGCTTTTAACATCGTAGATCATAGAAACAATATCGGTATAGATATTATTTCCTCTATGATAAGTTTTATAAAATGAACCAAGAAGTCTATAACTTAGAACATCAATTCCTAATTCTTCAGACATTTCTTGAGCAAAACCGATTGCTGGATCTTTTAATAAACTTACTTTTCCTATTGGTATTGTCCAAAAATTATACTTCTTATGGAATAATAATAATATTTGATTTTTATTATGAATAATTCCACCAAAACACCATAGTGATTCTTTAAATCCTCAGAATTAACCAGCGGATTATTAATATCGAAGCCAACTTTTAATTTTTTCTTTAATACTCT
>Ga0209777_10003077_pt1 | contig 21122 bp, 16 predicted proteins | sample FrelakmetHBP12HB_FD_187147 | JGI IMG/M metagenome (GOLD analysis project Ga0209777, IMG submission 187147) | Freshwater lake sediment microbial communities from the University of Notre Dame, USA, for methane emissions studies -HBP12 HB (SPAdes)... | ecosystem: Environmental > Aquatic >...
AGCCGGGTGGTAACCTTGGAACGTACACGATTACTCCATGATGTATGAGTAGCTGATTTACCGGCAGGCACTACAAAAAACGGTCATGCTTAAAAGCATGGCCGTTTTTTTTGTGTGGTGCGCATTGTATAGGAGGAACTATCTGTACTGTGCCATTTTGTACGGAATATGCGAAATACGGGACATGCGGTGATACTTCACATCTACTCGCTCTGTTTTGGCGAAATAATAGCCGAAAGCCGATTCGACAGCGGAATGCTTTACAACATTAATGCCCTCTGCTTTCAGCAAGGCTTGCGCGGCATAGAACATTGCATAATAGATTTTACTTGCCGCATCTCAAGGATACCCATCAGACATCAAGGCTTCTGCCACTTCAAGGGCGTGGCTGGCTTTTTTTAGAAACTGCCTTGATTCTTCCGCCATACCGAAATGCCTTCCTGATGTACATTCCGGTAAAAAGAAAAGCCTCTTTCAACCGCGCTCATGAAAGCTTTTTCAGAAAACACCTTGAGGGAAATGACGGGCTTGAAATCATGATCCCACATAACCCCATAGGCAATATCATCAAGGGTTTTTTCGATTTCAGTAGTCTTAGTATCAACAAGAATGGCTATGTCGAGATCGGAATCCGGGCTTCCTTCTCCCCTGGCGCGGGAACCGAAGACGATAATTTTCTTTATATGGCTGCCAAGCCGAACAGGCAGCCGTGATTTTAAATCAGAGATGATGGTTTTATCGGTTGTTTGCATGGGACCCCCCGATTGTTGAATAATCTAAATTGTAAATAAGGTTTGTATAGGACGGGGGGGCTATGGGTGTCAAGGCAAATGTCAGGATGCGCGCTGCTGTCGATCAAGTGGTATCGATGAGGTTGTAGATAGAACGGTCGCGACCGTTGTTTACGAATTCAATCCCGGTTCAAGGCCGCGCAGAAGGGCCAGCACATTTTTGCCAAGCACGCTGTGGTTGTAGCCGCCTTCGAGAATGGCAAAGCAGCCGCCGCTGCAGGCCTGTGCCGTGTCGCGCACCATGCGGCCCATGGTTTCATAGTCCTGCGTTTCAAGAAGGCCGCCCCAGTCGTCCACATGATGGTCGAATCCTGCGGAGATGCCGATTATATCGACCTTCAGGCCAGACAGGGTTTCTTCAACTTCCTTTATATAGCCTTCACGGGTGCGGGTAACCGGGTTTAATATCCGCACCCAGTCGGTGTGGCCAAGTATGTTTATGGTGCCGTCGCCGTTATGCAGATCAAAATCAAGCACAAAAGCGGTCTGTATGAGTCCTTCGTTTTTCAGGGCTGTAAGCGCCACGGACATGTTGTTGAAATAGCAGAAGCCCCAGCAGGAGCTGCGTGAGGCATGATGCCCCGGCGGCCGGATGAGTGCGAAGGCTGGCTCGGTAAGGCCGAAGCGGCAGGCCTGTATGGCCCCGCCCGCGGCAAGGGCGGCTATGTCGTACAGGCGCTCAAGCTGCACGGTTTCTATATGGTCTATGCTGTGGGCCGCCCGCAGCTGCTCAAGCGTTGCAGGCTCGGCAGTGATGAAGTCAACCTTGTTTTGTATGGCGGCAACAATGGCCTCCATGCGGCCGGGTTCAGCCGCGGGGTCTGAGGTGTACTCGCGGTAGAAGTTGTCGTGGAAGATTACTTTCATGAGGCCCCCCTCTGTGTGCATGTGTTAAATAATTTTTGCCATATTCAGCGCAAGATAAACAAGATTTTTCAAATAGGCCGGGCGCAGCTTCTGAGCGCGCTTGAGATAGGCAATACCTTCAGTCCGGTTGCCCTTTTCGATATAGTGGCGGCCGATGTAGTGGCAGGTGTCGGCAATGCGGCGGCGGTACATTTGCGGCGGGATTTTTTTTCTCAAATATTTTTTTTCAAGCACTTTCAGGCGGTGCAGGCGGCCCGTGAGGCTGTCGGTGCTCATGCCGTCGGTATTGTCCACATAGACGGTGAGGGGCTCGTTGATGAAGCCTATGGCGAACTCGGCGGCAATCCGGAGCCAGTAGTCGTACTCTTCGCCCTCCCGCAGCGCTTCGTCGAAGCCCCCGACCTTTTCAAGACATGCGCGCGTGATGACGGCAGAGGATGTGCGGATGAAGTTTTTCTTGAAAAGGTCATAGAGTATCCAGCCTGATTTGCCGGGCCGGTTTTTTTCGCGGTAGGCGCCGTCGATCTGCACCGAGCCGCACTGGCAGGCCACCATGCCGTATTCGGGATGCTCATTGAACATAGCCATCTGGCGCTCAAGCTTCCCGGGCAGCCAGTAGTCGTCGGAATCAAGGAAGGCAATATAGTCGCCCGCAGCCTGGTGCATGCCCGCGTTGCGCGCGCCGGCAATGCCTTTATTGTCCTGATAGAAATAATGCACCTTCGGCCCATAGGCCTCGACCACGGCTTTCGTGTTGTCCTGTGAGCCGTCGTCGAGCACGACGATTTCAAAATCCTGATATGTCTGGGCGAACACCGAATCAATGGCCTTGGTGATAATCTTTTCGCGGTTATAGGTGGGGATGATAATGCTGACCAGTGGCGACATGAAGTCCTCTGCAAAGAATTGTTTAAACACAAGCAACTTATCAAAAATTAGCCGGATGCTCAAGCCTTACCGCATATTTCAGCCCGTTTTCCGGCTGCGCGCGCGGGGCGGTGATATTGCAATTGACAAGAAAGATTTTTCTGCTAATGTTGCTTCTTTGGTGTAGGATTATGAAGAAGTAAAGGAATTTCGCATGAAAAAGGACCTGTTGCGCGTCTATGACCTGTCACGCAGTGATATAGACAGCATTTTTGAGCGCACTGCCGATCTCAAGAAAAAGAAGAAAAGCGGTACGCCCTATGAGCCCCTCAAAGGCAAGACCCTCGGGATGATTTTCGAGAAGGCCTCGACCCGCACGCGCGTCTCCTTTGAGGTGGGCATGTTTCAGCTCGGGGGCCAGGCCATTTACCTGCGCTGGACCGACATGCAGCTCGGGCGGGGCGAGTCGATAGCCGACACGGCCCGCGTGCTTTCACGCTATCTTGATGGCATTATGATACGCACCTTTGCGCAGTCGACTCTCGACGAGCTGGCACGCTATGCCGATATACCGGTCATTAACGGGCTTACCGATCTGTGCCATCCCTGCCAGATATTGGCTGATCTGTTTACGGTGATTGAAAAACGGGGTTCTTATGAAGGGCTCAAGGCGGTCTATACAGGAGATGGCAACAATATAGCCCATTCCTGGATCAGCGCAGCCCTGCGGCTGAATTTTGATCTTACCCTTGCCTGCCCCAAAGGCCATGAGCCCGACGCAGCGATCCTTGAGCGTGCGCGCAGGGAGGCAACTTCGAAAATTCTTATGGTGCATGATCCAGTAGATGCGGTACGGGGCGCTGATGTGATCATTACCGACACCTGGGTGAGCATGGGGCAGGAGAAGGAATACCGCGAGCGCATCAAGGCCTTTCAGGGCTATCAGGTGAACGAAAAGCTTCTGGAAGGCGCTACCAAAGATGTGCTGGTGATGCACTGCCTGCCTGCGCACCGGGGGGAGGAGATAACCGATGGGGTTATGGACGGGCAGCACTCGGTGGTTTTTGACGAGGCTGAGAACCGGCTGCATGTGCAGAAAGCGATTCTGGAGCTGCTGATGTCAAAGTAATTGAACTGTATTTGGCCTGCGGATTTGTTTTTGCTTTTTAAAATCCACAATCCAAAATCCAAATTTGACACGGGGAGATTTTTCATGAGCGAGTTTAAAAAAGTTGTGCTTGCCTATTCCGGCGGGCTTGACACATCGGTCATTCTGAAATGGCTGCAGGAGCAGTATCAGTGCGAGGTGATAGCATTCGCCGCTGATGTCGGGCAGGGCGAAGAGCTTGACCCGGTGCGCGAGAAGGCCATGAAGACCGGCGCCAGCAAAATATATATCGAGGACCTGCGTGAGGAATTCGTGCGCGATTATATTTTCCCCATGCTGCGGGCAAATGCCCTCTACGAGGGGACCTATATGCTCGGCACCTCCATAGCACGGCCTTTGATCGCCAAGAAGCAGGTCGAGATCGCCATTGCCGAAGGCGCCGATGCTATTGCCCACGGCGCCACGGGCAAGGGCAATGATCAGGTGCGCTTTGAGCTGACGGCCTATGCTATTAAGCCCGATATCAAGATCATCGCTCCGTGGCGCCAGTCAAACTGGGAGCTTACCTCGCGCACGGCCATGATCGACTATGCAAAAAAGCACGGCATCGACGTGCCGGTGACGGCTGCCAAGCCCTACAGCAGCGACCGCAATCTGCTGCATATAAGCTTTGAGGGCGGCATTCTTGAGGATCCGTGGAATGAGCCCCAGGAGGATATGTTTCTTCTGACCGTGTCGCCGGAGAAGGCGCCCGGCAAACCGACCTATGTTGAAATCGACTATGAGCAGGGCAATCCCGTTGCCGTCGATGGCAAAAGAATGAGCCCGGCGGACCTGCTGGCGCACCTGAATAAGCTTGGCGGCGCAAACGGCATCGGCCGTGTTGATATCGTCGAGAACCGCTATGTGGGCATGAAATCGCGGGGTGTGTATGAAACGCCGGGCGGCACGATTCTCCACGGTGCGCACCGGGCTGTGGAATCGCTCACCATGGACCGCGAAGTGATGCATTTCAAGGACAGCATGATGCCCAAGTATGCCGAGCTTGTGTATTACGGCTACTGGTTTGCCCCGGAGCGCGAGATGATGCAGACCGCTATTGATGAAAGCCAGAAAAATGTGACCGGCACGGCGCGGGTGAAGCTTTATAAGGGCACCTGCTCGGTTGTGGGCCGGAAGTCGCCCTACAGCCTGTACCGTGAGGACATTGCAACATTTGAAAAAGACTCGGTGTATCAGCAGGCTGATGCCACCGGTTTCATCCGTCTGAATTCCCTGCGCCTGCGGGTGCAGGCAATGGCCAAGAGGAAGCAGCATGGCGGGTAAGAAGCTCTGGGCAGGCCGGTTTTCGCAGGGCACGCACAAGGCTGTGGAGCAGTTCACCGCGTCGCTGCATTTCGACCACAAGCTCTATAAGTATGATATTCAGGGCAGCATTGCCCATTGCCGCATGCTCGGCAAGCAGAAGATCATTTCGGGAAAGGATGCAAACACCATCATTTCGGCGCTCAAGCAGATTGAGCACGAGCTTGCCCAGGGTAAGCTGAAACTGCGGCCCGAGTTTGAAGACATACACATGCTCATCGAGTCGCGTTTGATTGAGAAGGTTGGCCCGGTAGGGGGCAAGCTGCATACGGCACGCAGCCGTAATGACCAGATAGCCCTTGACGTGAGCCTCTATCTGCGCGATGCAGTGGCCTGTACTATCGGGCTTGTCGATGGTGCGCAAAAAGCGCTGCTTGGCCTTGCAGAGAAAAATATCGATGCCGTGCTGCCGGGATTCACCCACATGCAGCATGCCCAGCCCGTGCTGTTTGCCCATCACCTGATGGCCTACTTCGAGATGCTGGGGCGAGACCGCGACCGGCTCGAAGGCTGCTATGTGCGGGTAAACCGCATGCCCCTGGGCGCAGGCGCCCTTGCCGGCACGCCGCACCCCATCGACCGGGAATATGTGGCGCAGCTTCTGGGCTACTCCGAGGTCACCCGCAACAGCATGGATACGGTGGCTGACCGCGACACCCAGATTGAGTACTGCTCATGCGCCGCGATTATCATGATGCACCTGAGCCGCCTGTGTGAGGAGCTGATTATCTGGATGAGCCCGGAGTTTAAATTTATAGATATAGCCGACGGCTTCTGCACGGGCAGCAGCATCATGCCGCAGAAGAAAAACCCTGATGTGGCAGAGCTCGTGCGCGGCAAGACGGGCAGGGTCTACGGCAACCTTATGTCTCTTTTGACGCTTTTGAAATCGCTGCCCCTTGCCTATAACCGCGATCTGCAGGAGGATAAGCAGGCGCTGTTTGACACGGTTGAGACTGTTCAGAGCTGCCTGAATATAATGGCGCTCATGCTGCCGGAGATTAAGGTCAATAAGGACAGGATGCGCACCGCCACGCAGAGCGGCTTTCTTACGGCGACCGACCTGGCCGATTATCTAGTGAGCAAAAAGATGCCCTTTCGTACTGCCCATGAGGTTGCAGGCAAAGTTGTGGCCTCCTGCGTGAAAACCGGTAGGAGCCTGTGGGACCTGAGCCTTGCCGAGCTTCGGCAGTTCAGCCCGGTCTTCAAGTCTGATGTCATGAACTGGCTCACCATTGATGCGTCGGTGAACAGCAGAACGTGCACGGGCGGCACGGCTGCGTCGGTGGTGAAGAAGGCGCTTGCCGCTGCGCGGGCGGTGTTGAAAAAACGAAAAAAAGGTTAAATAAGTTTTATTGGTTTGCTTGGTTAAATTGGTTTGATTAGTTTATGTAGGCTTCTCATCAGATGTCATTCCGGCTTGCCCGGAATCCTTGAGGGAATGGCTGAGAAATTATTTGCAGTCTAAATGATGGCAAATGTCCGCCCGACTTTGTATGTCGGGGTAACTAATGATCTTGTGCGAAGGGTGTGGGAACATAAAAATAATTTTGATCCTGAAAGCTTTACTGCACGATACAAGCTGCACCGGCTTGTGTATTATGAAACAACGGAAAATATTCAGGGTTCAATTATCAGGGAAAAGCAGTTGAAGAATATGAGCCGGGGAGAAAAATTGGATTTGATCAGAGGTGTAAATCCCGGTTTGAAGGATTTGTCCGGGGAGATAGTGGAAAAGATTCCGGACAAGCCGGAATGACAGAACTCATATATGTCAGGGAAATTTTATGAATAAGCATGTAGTAACGATTTTATTGGTTGTGTTGGGTCTTGGTTTATCCGCCTGCGGCAAGAAGGGTGATCCGGGCCTGCCCATGCCGATTGTGCCTGATGCGCCGTCGCGGTTTCAGGTTGTTGCGCGCTCCGAGGGCATATTCATTCTTTGGCGCGCGCCGGATAAAAACGTCAATGATACCGAGCTTCTGGATCTTGGCGGGTTTAAGATCATGCGCGCCAATGAGCCCATAGAAAAATTTTGCCCCAAGTGTCCGAAAAACACCGCCCAGCTGACCGATATCGCCTATAAGGGCGACAGGGGCAAGCCCCCCGGCAAACAGTGGTATTATTATAAGGACACGGCCATTGATTTCGGCATGGTCTATTTCTACCAGATGCATGCCTACAATGAGCGTGAGAAGGACGGCAAGTCGACAAAGCCCGTGGTCGTGTACTGGGACCGGCCGCCGGCAGCGCCTGCGGAGCTCATGGTTCATCCTAAAAATAAACTCCTGCAGCTGTCCTGGCAGCCGGTTGCAACGCTTGAGGACGGCAGCCCGCTTGAGGGTTTTGCCGGCTACAATATATACCGCACGACACAGCAGGGCGTTTATGAGGAAGGTCCTGTCAATCAGGAGCCGGTGCAGGAGACTCAGTTCGAGGATGCGCCGGAAACCCTTGATGTCACGTATTATTATACGGTTCGCGCCGCGCGCATGGTGAAGGAGACGCCGGTTGAAAGCGCGGCGTCAGGCGAGGTGCAGGCTGTCTATAAAGACGTGACGCCTCCGGACGTGCCGCAGGACCTTGTAGCCATTCAGAACCGGAACGGCGTACTGCTGAAGTGGATCGGCATCTCTCAAAAGGCTGTCGCCGGGTATAATGTCTACCGCAAAGAGGCAGGCGGTTTTGTGCGGCTCAATGACAGCGTTATTATGGATACTTCCTGGTTTGATACAACCGTAAAAGACGGCAGCAGCTATATCTATGCCGTAACCTCGGTTGATGCTTCAGCCAGGTCAAAAGAAAGCCCCATGTCGGATCCGGCATCGGTCACCTTTAAATTGCAATAGGAGAAATTGCAGGAATGCACGATTTTGCTTATAAGGGAAAGAGTCTGTATTGCGAAGATGTGCCCGCGGAGAGGATAGCCGCCGAGGCAGGCACCCCTGTGTATGTTTACAGTCGAAAAACGCTTGAGCGGCACTTCAGCGTGTTTGACGGAGCGTTCAGCGCGGTGCCGCACCTGACCTGCTATTCGGTCAAGGCAAATTCAAACATTGCCCTGCTGCGGCTTTTCTCGCGGCTTGGCGCTGGCGTCGACGTTGTGTCCGGCGGGGAAATTTTCCGTGCGCTGAAGGCCGGGGTGCCTGCGGACAAGATCGTCTACTCGGGCGTGGGCAAGACGGTCGAGGAAATCCGGTACGGTCTGCAGTCGGGTATCCTGCAGTTCAACGTCGAGTCGGCCCAGGAGCTTGAGCTCATCAATGCGGTTGCGGGAAGCCTTGGCACAAAGGCCCGCATCGCCCTGCGCATAAACCCCGACGTGGACCCCAAGACCCATCCCTATATCTCAACGGGCCTGAAAAAGAACAAGTTCGGCGTCAAGATCGAGACCGCACTTGATGAGTACAAAAAGGCGGCGGCCATGCCCAATATCGAGATTACCGGCATTGCCTGCCACATCGGCTCGCAGATAACCGAGGTGAGTCCGTTTGTCGATGCGCTCAAGCGCATCAAAGTATTTGTGCACGCTCTTGCCGCAGAAGGCATTGCCATCGCCTATCTTGATCTGGGAGGCGGGCTCGGCATAACCTATAACGACGAAACACCCCCGGCGCCATCGGAATACGCCCGTGCGGTGATCAGCGAAATGCAGGGCCTGAACTGCACGCTCATCCTTGAGCCTGGACGTGTTATTGTCGGCAATGCCGGCGTGCTTGTCGCCCGCGTGCTGTACACGAAGAAATCCGATGCTAAAAATTTCATCGTGGTCGATGCCGCCATGAACGACCTGGTGCGCCCGAGCCTCTATGATGCCTATCACGAGATACGGCCGGTTCAGATAACGGGTGCTCCTGAAATTTCTGCAGACATTGTCGGCCCCATCTGCGAGTCGGGTGATTTTCTGGCCCGCAGCCGCCAGATTGCCGATCTTGGGCAGGGCGAGCTCATAGCCGTCATGAGCGCCGGGGCATACGGGTTCAGCATGTCCTCAAATTACAACTCCCGGCCGCGGGCCGCGGAAGTGCTGGTCAGCGGCGACGGATTCAGCGTCATCCGGCAGCGCGAGGCCTGTGAGGATCTGGTGCGGCTTGAAAGCATACCCGACTATTTACAATGATGTTTTTTTTCGGCAGATGGGGCCGCGGGAAGGCCTCTGCCCGGACTTGAGGTGTACATGGCAAACATTCCATTTTGCAAAATGAGCGGCAGCGGCAATGATTTCATCATTATCGACAACCGCAGCGGCATGTGGGATCAGATGAAGACACCGGCCTTTGTGAAAGCCGTGTGCCGCGAAAAACTGTCGGTGGGCGCCGATGGGCTTATTTTTATAGAAAAGTCCGATGCTGCCGACTTCAAGTGGCACTTTTTCAACTCCGACGGCAGTCAGGCTGAGATGTGCGGCAATGGCGCGCGGTGCGCGGCTCGCTTTGCATACCTGAAAGGCATTGCCGGGGATCGCCTGTCATTTGAAACCGTCGCCGGCATGATCCATGCAGAGGTGCGCGGAGCGGTTGTCAAGACGCAGCTGTCGCAGCCGAAAAATCTGCAGATGAACCAGGAGCTTACCGTTGACGGCGCGCGGCTCACCGTGCACAGCATTAATACAGGGGTGCCCCATGCGGTGATTTTTGTCGATGATCTTGCGGCTGTGCCGATCAAAGAGCTTGGAGCCAAGATCCGCTTTCATGCGCACTTTCAGCCCGTAGGCACCAATGTGAATTTTATCAGCATCGGGGCCGATGGCAGCATCGGCATCCGCACTTACGAACGCGGTGTCGAGGCGGAAACGCTTGCCTGCGGCACGGGCTCGGTTGCAGCGGCCCTTGTGTGTATTGCCATGGGCAGGGCGGCATCGCCGGCGCTGGTGAAAACCCGGGGCGGCGAGCTGCTGAACGTGTATGCCGAGCCGGCAAGCCCGCCGTTTGCGCAGGCATACCTTGAAGGCGGTGCAAGCCTCGTCTATACCGGCGAGATGTGCGAAGAGGCCTATACAAGCCAGCAGGCCGGCAGGCTGAAGGCTAATTCATAACATGGGAGGTTGTTTTTATGTTTAAGGGATCAATGGTTGCTCTGGTCACGCCGTTTAAGAGCGGCACGGTCGACGATGAGGGGCTCAGAAGGCTTGTTGAATTTCAGCTGGCAAACGGCACTGATGTGCTGTGCCCCTGCGGCACGACGGGTGAGTCGGCAACGCTTTCGCTGGAAGAGCATGAGCGGGTGATAGAGATCACCATCGAGGCTGCCGCAGGGCGTATGCCCGTTATGGCAGGCACGGGATCAAATAACACCGAAGAGGCCATCCGCTTGAGCAGGCATGCAAAGAAAGCCGGTGCGGCAGGCTGCCTGCTTATCACGCCGTATTACAACCGGCCGACACAGGAGGGCCTGTATCTGCATTTTGCAAAGGTGGCAGGGGCGGTCGACATCCCCATCGTGCTCTACAACGTGCCGGGGCGGACGGGCGTGAACATGCTGCCAGAGACGATCGAGCGTCTGGCGAAGATACCCACGATCGTGGGCATAAAGGAAGCATCAGGCTCGCTTGAGCAGGTGAGCCTGATCATAAACCGCTGCGGCGAAGGGTTTGCGGTCATTTCCGGCGATGACGCCAATACCCTTCCCATGATGGCTGTGGGCGGCGTTGGCGCCATTTCAGTTACGGCAAACATCGCTCCGCGGCTGTGTGCGTCTATGATTCGGGCCGTGCAGGCCGGCGATTGGGCAGAGGCCCGCAGGATACATCATCACCTGCTGCCGCTGCACAACGCCATGTTCCTGCAGACCAATCCCATTCCGGTCAAGACAGCCATTGGCATGATGGGTATCGTTTCGGGCGACGTGCGGCTGCCGCTGTGCTCCATGCCCGACGAACTGAATGCAAAGCTGAAGGGCATACTTAAACAGTATGAGTTGCTACATTAATTATTAATAGAAAGGGTTAAAGGATGAAAGGTAAAAAGGTAATGAAAAGAACAGGGCTGATAATCGTTTCGGCATGTGTTGCCGCTTTGCTTGCGGCACCCGCCACAGTAAGGGCACAGGATAATGCACCCGTTGCACAGGCTGCTGACAAGGCTGCAAAGGCCCCGGCATCCAATAAGGTGGTTGCCACCGTCGGCAAGGAGAAGATAACCGAGGACAGTCTTTTTGCCCCGCTTGCCATGATGCCGCCGCAGTTTCGCTCAAAGTATGAAACGCCTGAGGGCAAAAAGAAACTGTTTGAGCGCGCCATGAATATGAGCCTGCTTTCGCAGGAGGCCCGCAGGCTCAATATCGACAAGAAAGAGGAAATTGCGCAGCGCGTCAAGGAAATGACTGACCAGTTCATCGCGCAGGAGCTGACCAAGCAGGAAGTTCTGGACAAGATCACCGTGACCGATGCCGACATGCTCCAGTATTACAATCAACATAAGGACAGCTATGTAAAACGGGAAAAAGTGCGCGTCAGCCTCATTGTGTTTGAAGCTAAGGACAACGCGACACAGCCGACCAGGGACATGAAAAAGAAATCCGCCGAAAAGGCGCTGAAGCGCGTCAAGCAGGGCGAAAGTTTTGAGATCGTGGCAACCCAAGTGTCGGAAGACTCCCGCACGAAGAGCCGAGGAGGCAGCTCAGGCCTTTTTGGCCCCGGGGATCGCACGCAATTGTATGGCGAGGCATTCGAGCAAAAGGCTTTCTCCCTGCCTGTTGACGCAGTCAGTGATGTGTTCCAGGGCAAGGATGGTTACTATATCATTAAGGTGATGGAGAAAAAGCCGCAGGAGCAGGAAAAGTTTGAGGATGTAAAACCGCGCATCGAGCGCACGCTCAAAACCGAAAAACAGAAGACGGCAATGGAATCCTATCTTGAAGAGCTCAAGAAAAAATACCCCGTCGAAACGCTGGATGCAAGCTTGAAGTAAAACCCCAACACGGTGAGTCGGCAAAGGCGCCCGGGATATCTCAGGCGCCTTTGCTGTCAGGTGATTTTTCCGTAAGGCTGTGAGTTTGTCCTTTGAAGCGTATCTTGCGGTTGACATGGACAGGAGCTTCCCCTATAGTTAAACAAAAAAGAATGGGAACGGGGCCGAGTCCGCTTGATTCCTGTGACGGGCTATCTGACTCTTGGTCGAGTCTAGGGGGTCGCATGACCACGCATGATGAAAAAAGTGTGAATTTCCCAAAAGCGCAGCCAGCACAGCAGGGCAAGGGAGCTGTTCCGGCAGAGATAAAGCTCTTTGCCGACCTTGTGATTTTTCTCAATATACTCAAGAAAAATCTCGCTATTTATCCCGCAGGACACCATCTCACTTCTCAAAGCACGGATGCCGCGATTACTGCCCTTGAAAAGTGTTTCAAGTTGAGCCCTGTTATCACCATCGGCGCCGTAAAAGAAGACCTGTTCGTGGGGGGCAGGCGTCTTGAAGGGAAAAGCTCGGTGTTTCGCGATGTCGCCCTGTCATTCACCCGCTTGGGTATTTCCTCTATCTCTCTTGCCAGGGGCATTGGCCCCGATGAGCTCGTTCTGCTGCAGCGTCTGCTCAGCATGCGGGCCGAGGATGTACGGGCGCAGGGCGATATTTCGTCGGTGATTGTCGCTGCCGGGCTGCACAATGTTCGGATCAAGCTTTTTGATTACAGCATATTTCGTCCGACTGATGAGGATGTCATCAAAGGGCCTTCTGCGCATCAGCCGGAAGAAAACTTTAAGGCCGGCGCCGACATATGGGAGAGCTTCATCAGTGGTCTGCGCGCAGGCAGGCGAGCGGGTGGCGGTGGTGTTGCCCCCGAATTTCACGCCGAAGGAGGCGCGGGCGGTTTTGCCTCCGGGGTCAGCGGCGGCGGCGGGATTGAAGGCGGCAGCGCGTCTGGCGACCAGGGAGGCGGCGACGGAGCGCTGGCATCCGGAACGGAGCTTGATGAGGGCGCCGATGCGGAGGATCTTTCGCCCGGCATGATCGTGCGGATGCTCAATGACGGAACGCTTCCGGTTGAGCAGGCGCTTCAAAGCTATGCCGCTGTACTGACGCATTTTGCAGGCACCGGGTTTCAGCGCCATGTGCTGGGCAAGGATGCGTTGCGGTTTTTCGACCGCATGAATATTATTTTGCACAATCTGAAAGAGGGCATCCGCGACCGGTTTCTCAAAACGGCGCTGAAACATATTTCGCTGATGTCCGACCGGGATGATATGGAAGAGTTGCTCAAATGTTTTCCTGACGACCTGGCGGCAGAGATGATGGGGCTTGTCAGTCATGAGGGCCGAAATCTGTCACCGGCGCTGCAAAAGCTTATGCTCAAATTTTCCGCTGTTCAGGACGGTATGACAGATGAGGAGTTGCAGGCCGCGGAACCGCCATCGAGCACGGTGCTGCCGTTTTTTGATGCCATGCAGATACTTCCCAATCGTGAGAAATACGAACAGCATATGACGGCAGACTACGCCTCGCTGCTCACCGATCTGGGCCAGGCCCCTGAGGCCATACAGCCTCCCGCTGAATTTTCCCTTGATGAGCATCTGAAAAGCCTGGGAAATCAGGATCTGGATATGCATATCGGCCGCATGCTGATCGCGCTTATGGACCAGGATATCGAGGTTTCCGCGTATCACGACTTTACGCAAAAGGTCATTGAACTGGTGCCTGCGCTGCTCGATGCAGGCAGCTTCAGGCCCATGTTCGTCATTTTTTCGACGCTCAGGCAGCACACCGTCAATAAAGATCAGGCCGACGCGCGCACACTGGCAAAAATGGCCCTCCAGATTTTTTATGAGCCTGAATTCGTCAGGCAGATGGTGGCCCTTCTTGCCGAGGTCGGCGATGATGCCTCAAGCGATCTTCTGGATATGCTTCGGGAAACCGGCCAGCAGGCGATCCCCGAACTGCTTGATCTGTATGCCGATAATCAGTCTTCCGAGGGCAACCACCGCCTGTTTGATCTGCTGTGCGCATTTGGCACCCCGGTTATTGATCTGGCATTGACGCGCCTGTACAACAGAAATTTTTACTACGTGCGCAATCTCCTGCGCTTCATTAAGGCTGCTGGAAATGCTGCGGTTATATCGCATGTGCGGCCTCTGCTGAAGCACAGTGACCGTGATTTGCGTTATGAGGCTTTGGAGGTTCTGCTGAAATTCAAGGATCAGGCAGCTGTTGCAGCTCTGCGGCAGCAGCTGCGATCGCCTGATCCTGCCGAGGTAACGCAAGCGGTGCTCATGATTCACACGTACCGTGTGGCCGGGCTGGGAGGCGAACTGCTGCGCCTGGTAAAAATTTTCATGCCTTTTGAACGTGACACGGTGCTGAACTGCATGGTGATGCATGCGCTGGGCGAAGTGGGCGATCCTGCTGTGGCTGGGCCGCTGCAGAAGATAGCGCGCGCGCGCCTGACGCTTTTCCCTGGCAATTTGCGCAAAACAAAAGCCGCCTTGTTTGAATCATTGCGCGCCTATCCGCAGGCCGTCGTCAGAGAACTGACGGATATCGGTCTGCGTTCGGGAAATGAGCAGATACAGAAAATTTGCCGCGGCCTTACGGCTGTCCAGTAGGAGACAGACTCGCCATGGATCAGCATGATTTTTTCGATCAACTTTCCCAGGCCGTTTCGCAGCTCACTGCGGCAGTTACCAATGTAGGCCTCTACCCGCCCACCCATCCCCGTGTAGCCCCGTATATCGACAGGGCGCACAAAAGTTTAACCGCCCTGCTGGAGATAACCCCACAGGTCACGCTGCTGCTGATTAACGATGATCTGGTCAGCAGTAATCGCAAGCTTGCATTTTCTGGCGCCACCGGGCAGGTATTCATCAGGACAATTAAAAAAAAGGGGGTAGAGCGCATTTCGTTCATTACCGGACTGCCGCGCTCGCATCTTGAGGCCTTGATTCAGGGTCTTGCGGCTACCGATACAAAAGGGCTGCATTCGACAAGCTGCATAAAGCTCGGGAAGGTCGAGGTTGCAGATGCCGCCGGCGGCGGAGAAGGAGACACCGATACAGAAGATGCAGGCCTCAGAAAAAAAACCCTGGATGAGGAGATCGGAGAGTTTCTCAAGTTCAGGGAACATGGCCTGTCCCCGATGCATGATATGTACCATGCCATCAAAAACGGCGAGCGCATGGATGTCAAGGTCATTCATTCCATCATGGGCGAATTCGTGCGGCGATTCCGCCGCGAGATGAATCCGCTTACCCTGCTGGCCGCAATCAAGAGTCATGACGAGTATACGTTCGTGCATGTAACCAACGTTGCGCTGCTGACCATGTGCCAGGCCGAGGCGCTCGGTTTCAGCGGGGCAAATCTGCATGATATTGGTGTTGCAGCGCTTCTGCACGATGTGGGCAAGCTCATCATTTCGGATACCATCGTCGCCAAGCCGGCAGCTTTGACCAGTCAGGAACGCGTGGTCATGGAGCAGCATTCCACTCTGGGCGCGCAGTACCTCCTTGCGCAGAAAGAGATCCCACCCCTGGCGCTTCTGGCGGCTATCGAACACCATATCAAGTTTGACGGCACGGGCTATCCATCAATTCCGGGCAGGTGGCGTCCGCATATCGTGTGCCAGATGATTACAATCGGAGATGTTTTTGATGCCATGCGCAGCCGGCGTCCATACCGAGATGCAATGCCGATACCGGAAATCGTTCAGGTTATGCGCACAGCAAGCGGAACGACGTTCAACCCCATGCTGCTCGACTTTTTCCTCAAGCTCATCGAGCGATGATTGTCTTTGGTCAGGATGCACTGCAGCTGTTTTATTAAGCCCACCTTTTTTTGCAAAAGAGCATGCCTTCTGAAAATAAAGCTTGTTTCTTTTAATAAATTTAAAGAAAATGCTTTAAATTAAAAAAATCGGTACACTCTGTTTTTACTGCAGCCGCTATATGAGAGCCAGCTATTATAAAACACTAACATGCTGTTTTGCCATGGTGTTCATGATGCTGTGCTGCGCATCTCATGCATACTGTCAGGAAACCCCGCAGTCTTTGTTCCGGAAAGCCGAAGCCCTTTACAAAGCTAAAAATTATGCCGAGGCTTTGCCTCTCTATCAAAAGGTGATTGCAGCCGACAGCGTTTATATGCAGGCCTACCGCGGTATAGTCCTCTGTTACGGCGCCATGGGCAATCCGCAGGGCGCACTCAAGTTTATGGACTCTCTTTTTCTTGAGAAGCCCGGCAGCGCCGAGGTGCAGTACGGCATGGGCTGCGCTCTGTACGGTGTGCAGAAATACGATGACGCCGCCGCGTATTTTGACAAGGCCATAAAGATAAAGCCCGACCTTGCAGCGGCCTGGAACAACCGCGGGAGCATTTATCACTTCGTAGCGCGTGATTACGCAAAGGCCCGGCAGTATTACGAGAAGGCCATCGAGACCGGCAGCCGCACGGGCAATGCCGCGGTAGTGAAAATAGCCCGGGAGAATATAGCAAACCTGCCGCGCGAGGAAGATTTGAAGCCCATGAGCCTTGAGGACTTTTTAAATACGTTTATTTCCAGGGCTGATGAAAGCGATGCCGCCGGCGTGCGGTGGCTGGTGCTTGCTCAGAAGGCAAACTGCGGGCCCGCCATGGATTGGCTGTTGGAGCAGGCGCTGGAGGCGGCTTCGCAGGATGCCAAAGATCAGGAGAAAACCGCTGTCGCCCTGGCAACGCTGCTTGCCGCCGGGTACGGCGGCGTGCATAAAAGTGAGGCGCTGAAAAAGCAGCTCGCGGCATACACGGGGCTGAGCGCCGAGCAGAAGAAAAAGACGTTTCAGGGCAACAGCCTGCTTGCCCGGGGCGTTGAACAGGAGCGGCACGCCGCTTTCGAGCAGGCTGCCAGGGACTACAGCGAAGCGCTTGCCTGTTTTCGGGCCGCGGGCGACAAGGCCAGGACAGGCCTTGCGCTTTTGTATCTGGGCGACGCGAAGCGTGCTCTGAAGAAATATCCCGAGGCGCGCATGTCTTACGTCGATGCCGTTACCGCTTTCATGGAGGTCAAGGACGAAAAGCAGCGGGCCCTGGCTCTTACCTCCCTCGGGTTCACGAGCGCCCTGCTTAAAGAATATGCCGAAGCCATAGAGTTTTTCAACCGGGCGCTGAAGATTTATACAAGCCTCAAGGATGAGCAGTCCGCCGGGAAGGTGCGGGAGAATATCTCCCGCTTTGAAAAGTCCATGGGCAAAGGACAATAAAGATTGTGCATCGGCGCTTGCGCAATAAAGAGCTCCAGTTGAATGTGCAAACAGGAGATTTTAATTGCGATCCATGCGTTATGGCTGACCAGTATGACAGGTTTAAGGAGAGAGCATCATGAGCGAAAACAATAGTCAACAGTGCTGCGCCTGCGGCAAGCTGATCGATGAGGCTGGCGCAATTATCAACGGCGGGAAGGTGTTTTGCGACACCTGCCGGCCCCCTGAAGACACGACAGTCATGACCAGCTCAGGCGATGGAGCTGAAAAAACACAGGAAATGCAGGAAGCCACCATGCCGGCCGAACGGACCATGGCCACGGATTCGGGCGACAAGACCATGGCTGACGATGACAGAACCGTCGCCATCAGTTTGCCGGATGCAGACAAAACAATGGCTATCGCCGTCGAAGATGGAGGCCTGACGGTTGCCATAGATGCCGACGCCGATAAAACAGTTGCCATCGGCGGACAGCCGGGCGACAGGACGGTCGCAGCAGATCGGACGCAGTCACCGGAAAAAACGCAGGCGACGGCAACCCCCGCTGCAACCGGCAGCAGCCCCCAGACAAGCGCACAGGCATCACGCGCCCAGCGCTCAGGCACATGGGCCTCAACGCTGTTCACCATGAACAAGAGCATGGCCGCCACCAGGATTATCCGGGAGGTGCTGAAGATATCCCCTGACGTCGATCTTGAGCATGCATCTAGGATGTACTATGCCCGTCATGGCAGGCAGATGAGCAGCGATGACGCCGCCACGATCCAGGACCTGATCGCCGGGTCAAATGCCGAAAGCAAATATATTTTCGACAAAGAGCTTGGCCGCGGCGGCATGGGCGCCGTATTCTCCACAGTCGATCAGGACGTGCGCCGCAAAGTGGCCATGAAGGTCATGCTCCCCAAGACAGCGACAAGCCCCGCCCATATCAAGCGCTTCCTTGAAGAGGCCCAGATTACGGGTCAGCTCGAGCACCCCAATATTGTCCCTGTGCACGAGGTCGGCATCAACGAGGAATCCAACATCTACTTTACCATGAAAATGGTGCGGGGCGAGAACCTTGATGACGTCCTTGACTGGATTGCCCAGGGCAATGTCGACTACCAGCAGAAATACAGCCTGGGTGTTCTGCTGCAGATTTTCATGAAGGTGTGCGATGCTGTCGGCTATGCGCATGCCAAAGGCGTGCTGCACCGCGACCTGAAGCCTGAAAACATAATGGTCGGCGACTTCGGTGAAGTGCTGCTGATGGATTGGGGCCTTGCTAAAGTGCTCGGGCGCGAGGACGTCAATACCGAAGGCAGGCAGTCCGCGGATCAGACAAATATTTATCAAACCATGGAAGGGCAGGTCATGGGAACCCCTGCCTATATGTCGCCTGAGCAGGCTTTCGGGAAAATATCGGAGCTTGACGAGCGGTCGGATATTTTTTCGCTGGGCGGCATACTGTATAAAATTCTCACCCGCCAGGCGCCCTATCGCGGCAAGAATGCGCGGGAGGCGCTGGAGAAGGCCCGCAAGCGTCAGCTTCAGCCGCCTGACCTGCGTGCGCCCGAGCTCAAGATCCCCCCCGAGCTTGTAGCCGTCTGCATGAAAGCCATGGCCCGCGGGCAGGACGAGCGCTATGGAAGCGCCGAAGAGCTCAAGGACGACATCCAGCGCTACCTCGACGGCAGGAGCGTTTCGGCCAGGCGCGACAGCCTGTTTGTCATTGCTAAAAAGTGGGTCATCCGCAACAAGGTGGCTGCCATGGGCATGGCCGCCGCCGTCGTCTGCCTGATTTTGGGCGTGATGGGAGCTGCCGCTTATCAGCAGAAGCAGAAACACGCCACGATAAACCAGCTGCTGTCGCAGGGCGATAAGCTGAAGGCGGAAAGCAAATACGAGCAGGCCGAGGAAACATTTTTTTCGGTTATGGGTCTTGATACCTCAAGCGCCAGGGCGCGCCAGGGCATTTCCGAGGTGAGCGGCAAGGCGCTGGCAATGAAGAACATGCGCCTTGCTCAGGACAAAGTCAAGGAGGCGGAAATGCTGTCGGCTGCCACGCCGGAGCTTGAAAAGCACGTTGCCGAGCTGCAGCAGAAGGTTGAACGGGATAAGGCAAAGCTGAAAGGCTATGAAGGATTTGATGCGAAAAAGGCGCTGTGGGATGAGGAGCGCTCTTTGCTTGCCGCACATATCGCCCGGCTCAAAACCGAAGGCAGGGTGATATCAAAGTATACTGAAATACTGAGCCTTCATGGCGAGAATCCGGCGGCGCGGGCGGCTCTTGCAAAGATGTATTATGAGAAATACCGCGAGGCCGAAGCGCTTAAAAACAGCGGTGATATGGCCTACTATAAGGAGCTGATCTTTGCCTTTGATGACGGTACCTACAGTGCCCTTCTGTCCAGGCAGGGTGTTTTAACGATTACTACCGTCCCCGCAGCCGATGCATATTTTGTCTACCGGTTCATGGAAGGCCCTGACCGCCGTATGATTCCGGCGCCCTTCAGCCCGTCAGTCTATGCCACTGCGGCACAGGATGGCGACAGCATGATGCGGGGCATTGACCGCGGCTTCAGGCTTGATGCAACAGGTTTTGTACCGATCGCAAAGCTGCTTGCCGGCAGCGAGTTTAATAAATTGAACGGTATTGCACAGCAGGTCTTGCCAAAGGGGTCGTACCTTATTGTCGCTCAAAAAGCGGGGTTTGTTGAAACACGCATTCCTGTTTCCATAGATAATGGTGAAAATAAAGCCATCGAGAACATCAAGCTTTTAAAAGAGGATGACGTGCCAAAGGGCTTTGTGTACATCCCCAGGGGCGATTACATTTCCGGCGGTGACCCTGAAGCCTTCAGTTCGCCGAAAAGGGCTCTTAAAATGATACCGGGCTTTTTGATATCAAAGCATGAGGTTACGGTGGGCGAGTATGTGAAGTTTCTGAATTTTCAGGAATCGGTGCGGCCGGGCTCTGCCGAGAACTATCTGCCGCGTAAGTCCGCTGATTCGGGATTTTACTGGAAAATAGGATCACAGCCCGTATTTGCGCCCGACTGGCCGGTGCTGGGAATTGCGCAGGTCGATGCCCGTTTGTATTGCAAGTGGCTCACCAAGGCACACAACGACAGGTGGGAGTTCCGCCTGCCTGAACAATGGGAATGGGAAAAAGCTGCCCGCGGCGTTGACGGAAGATCGTTTCCGTGGGGCAACTATTTCGACTTCAGTTTCTGCTCTATGGGAAAGTCAAAAGAGGGCAGGCGCGAGGGGCCCGACAAGGTGGGCAGCTTCCCTCTTGACGAATCCGTCTATGGCGTTCATGACATGGCGGGCAATGTGAGTGAATGGACTGCGAGCTTTTTAGGCCATGATCAAGCGATTGCACTTTTCAAGGGCGCCGGGTGGAGCAAGATCGAAGAGAAGTTTGCCCGGTGCGCCGGGTATAACGGGGATATCCCCGAGGCGGTTGATGACAGCCGCGGATTTAGAATTGCAATATCTATAAAAGAATGATAGGTTTTGCTTAATTTTAAACTTTTCCATTCAGTCGATTTTTGCTTTTGAAAATGTCTTGCTGCGCACAAGGGGCAGAGGTGGTTTATGATACATGTCCAGACCGCTGGTCTGACTGATGTCGGCAAAAAGCGCGACGGCAATGAGGACGCCTATTTTATTGATGATGCCCGCCAGCTGTATGTTGTTGCCGACGGCATGGGCGGCCACCTTGCCGGAGAGGTTGCAAGCGGTCTTGTGGTCGAGATGCTCAAGAGTTTTTTCGAGCGCGGCGACGGGGCTTCCATAACCATAGGCGATAATGCGCTTTCACCCGATGCAAACCAGCTGGCGCAGGGCATTCGCGAGGCGAACAAGGCTGTGCGCGACCGCTCTCAGTCAAGCAGTGAATATCGCGGTATGGGATCAACGCTTGCGGCCGCATACTTCACCGACCGTACCGCGATAGTCGCAAACGTGGGCGACAGTCCG
>Ga0209777_10003078_pt1 | contig 21121 bp, 22 predicted proteins | sample FrelakmetHBP12HB_FD_187147 | JGI IMG/M metagenome (GOLD analysis project Ga0209777, IMG submission 187147) | Freshwater lake sediment microbial communities from the University of Notre Dame, USA, for methane emissions studies -HBP12 HB (SPAdes)... | ecosystem: Environmental > Aquatic >...
GAGGGTGAGCTTTCAGTGATAGGGTGTTAAATCGTAAATGGGTTTGGTTTTTCTCTTCTAAAAGGGGATTCATGGAAATTTATTAGTGGAAAAACCACAGAAAACAAACGCACCTTCGGAGCTACTGGCCTAAATCAGGTCTAAAATGACTATGCGAAACTCTAGTGCTCGAAGAAGTCTATAGCCCCCTTATACAAAGTGGAAACAGATGCGATGACGAAAAGTGAGCACTCTCTCGGCGACCTCCCCTTACATAAAGACCCAAAATCCTCAGAGGCTTGGACTGAAGACTCAAATATAGTATTCAGGCATCGGCGTTTTTGTCTTTACGTTGTCCCTCTTGCAAAAAGTCGCGCACAGCTTACAAAAGTCAATCGTTACATCCTGGGCACCCATTTCTTTATTCACGAGTTTCTGCGCGGTTTCATCTGCCATTTCCTTAATTCTAGAAAGATACACTTCGACATGCTCTATGCCTTTGTAGGCGCGTTTGGAACTTAAATATTGGCTCACGGCAGCTTGAGTGGTGCCGAGTTTTTTAGCCGCTTCTGTTTGGGAGAGATGGTATTTTTGGACGAGTTCTTTGGCAAGCATTGACCTGAATATGGGCAAGACGTATTTGCCGATTATTTCGCATTGGGGGTCCATGATTATCGCAAAATTATAACACACTTATACATATAAGGTATTTCAGAGATGACCAACCTTCCTGTAGTCTACAAGGCTTGCTCCAAATTTGCCTGCAAATCCTCATAAATCTCGATTCCAACAGATAGCCTAAGCAAAGTATCAGTAACCCCAACCGTTCACGCTCTTCTTTTGCCAAGCTATGATAGATCATGACTGCAGGCTGGTTGATGAGCGATTCAACCCCGCCCAAACTCTCCGCAAGCGCAATTACCTCAAGCTTCCTGATAAAACCAGTCGTTTTCGCCCTGCCGCCCTTCAAAGTGAAAGTAACCATGCCGCTGAGACCAGACATCTACCGTTTCGCCAACGCGTGTTGCGGATAAGTTTTCAATCCGGGGTAGATAACCTTTTCAACTTTGGGATTTGTGCTGAGATACTCGGCTATGCTTCGTTTCACGTTGTAGTAACAAGTTTAACATTATTCGCTTCAACATTAATTGATTGATTCATGATTTTTTAGAAAAGCCCTTTTTCCTAAAAAGGTAAAGGAAAAAACAACAAAAAACTTAACTAACACAAACCAATTCTGTTTAGCTAATAACCAATCAAAGAATAATTTTAATGTCCACTTGTCAAGAGAGATGAAACCATTTGGAAAACACACAAACCTCAAAGGCAAACTCCAATTCCAAGATACGGGTTTTAAAAAATGGCCCATACATGGTCTCAGGAAACACCCCTTTAATCAAGATGACAATTCAATGCAACAACCAAGGCATACCCGATAAATGGTTGATTGGCGAAAAGCTCAAAACTCCAGAAACCTATGCTTTATGCCGATGCGGGAAATCCCTAAACAAGCCGTTCTGTGACGGAAATCACGTGAAAGTGAATTTTGATGGAAAAGAAGTAAGCGATAACGAACCCTACGATAAAATGGCAAAGGAAATCGATGGACCAACATTAAAACTGAAAGACGCTGAGATCTTGTGTGCTTCAGCACGTTTTTGCCATAGAGGCGGTGACATTTGGGAGCAAATTCCAGAATCAGACGACCCCAAACTAAAGCAAAACGCTGTGCGGAACGATTTCGACTGCCCGTCTGGTCGACTTGTAGTAATAGATAAGGTGAGCGGCAAAATGATTGAACCATCACTTGAGAAATCAATCGGTTTAATCGAAGATCCTGCCATCGGTGTTGATGGACCAATATGGGTTCGCGGTGGAATCCCCATCCATTCAGCTGATGGGAACCTGTATGAGATTAGGAACCGCGTGACTCTTTGTCGCTGCGGAAAATCAACCAACAAGCCGTTTTGTGATAGCAGTCATTACCCAGAGGAAGATCGGGAGAGGTGATTGATGATGAGTAAGAATGAAAAATACAAATCTACAAAATCGAAAAGCGACATTGAAGATGTTTTGAAGTCTAAGGAGAAGGCGTTTGTTCTTTTCTATGCTTCTTGGTGCCCGTTCTCGCAGCGGTTTCTGCCGATTTTTGAAGACTACGCAAAAGCCAATCCGCAAGAGTGTATGAGTGTTGTGATTGATGACAAGCCTGATTTATGCGACAAATACGAGATAGACTACTACCCAACGGTGCTTCTTTTCAAGAATGGAGAAGTAAAAAAGAGGCTCGACGCGACACCGGGACTTGGGTTAACCAAGAAGCAACTGAAAGAGCTGACAGCCAGCTCTTAAACCTCTTTCTACTGCATTGTCTGTGCGAGCTCTTTCGCCCAAGTTCGAATGGCATTCAAGTCTCTTGTATCGTAGACTCCCGGTTCCGTTTCCTTGAAAGCAGCGGTCACTCGGGGGCTGTCTAACTCCTTGGCTTTTTTGTTATTTTGCAAATTACTTTTCAGTTGTTTCTGGAACGGGATTTTTCTGTAAATGATGTTTTTGATTAAGTTTTGGTCATTTTTTAAATCGTAGTTTTCACATGCGCCACTTTATCTCCGTTTTCCTTTCCCTTTTTTAGTTTGCATATTATGAAACATCCTGAAATTGAGTAGTCTTAAGGTTCCTTCTGAACGGAACCAAACATTGTATTCGCCCTGTTTTTCCCTGCTGATAGCCAATATTTCTGACTGCAAATTGCCTGTTTTGATCATGTATTCTTTGATTGTGCGGTTGTATGGCACAAGTATCTTGAGTTTTAACGTGTCATGTTTGCATTCCCAGCAAATATTTGTGTTATTCAGGGTTCCTTCACCGCTTTCTGGTTTAGCCTGATAACCGTAAATAATATTTTTGAAGAACGCTAATTTACCACTTTGTCAAGTGTGGGCAAATTAATTAGAAAAGTGGGCGCTAACTTGTTAACTGGGCTTTACTAAAACCAGTATTCAACTTGGCAAACACACGGAAATCATTAAGCTGACAGAGGCGTTATTGTTTGGGCAGTAATTGCTGGTATTCAGCGTTAACTGCGCCATGCTTGTTTAGGAGTATGTTGTTTATTTTGCGCCAGTCATCGCTTATGCTTGGCCAAATTGGACCGCCGATGATGCTTTTCTTGACGTAGTCGCCTAGTGATTTTTCACGTTTTATCTTTCGTTTGTTCCAGTTGACGCTGATTAATCCCGAGCGCCTCAGGTACTGGAGGTTTCGCGCCATCTGGTTTGAATTAATCGGATAGGTTATTGCGCTGTTTAAGTCGTCGGTTAACGATTCGATTGAGAATTCATCTTCAGTTTGAAGGCTGATGGTTGCAATCATGTCCTGCATCAGTTTTGCCGTTCTTGTAACGTAGAGGGTTCTCTTCGGCACCAAGGTTTGCTCAATGCGGTATGCATGCCGCTTGTAGAACCAATTCTTCACGAATTCAGCAAGCACCAAGTACGCAGTAAGCAATAGTAGCAAGGCTAAAAAGAACAATGGTGGCGGCGCAACAAACCCGAATACTTCGCCAAGCGGGGTGAATGGCAGGGTTAAGGCGAATACGAGAATGGCTACGGCACTGATTACTAAGTATTTGCTGGGTTTGCTCTTCCAGAAGGGGTTTCGCCGGGTTCTAATTATGAATACAACTAGGATTTGCGAGCAGAGGGATTCGATGAACCATGCGGTTTGGAAAAGGGAAACGTCGTGAGAACTGTAACCCACTAGCGGGATACTGAAGACCATGATCATTATGAAGAAGGTTAAGAAGTCAAAGAGAGAACTGACTGGACCCATGTACAGCATGAAACGCCGAATATAGCTAATATCCCACCGTTTGGGTCTCTCAATGTATTCATCGTCAACGCTGTCGGTTGTGATTGTTGATTGGGAAACGTCGTAGAGCAGGTTGTTTAGAAGAATCTGGACGGGAGCCATGGGTAGAAAAGTCAAGAATATGGCGGCGCCTGCAACGCTGAACATGTTGCCAAAGTTGGAGCTGACTCCGAGCATGATGTATTTCATGGTGTTGCCGAAGGTTTTGCGTCCTTCAAAAACACCTTCCGCCAGCACGGTTAAGTCGTTTCGGGAGAGGATGATGTCGGCGGATTCTCTGGCTACGTCCACAGCGTTGTCAACTGACACTCCGACGTCGCTGGTCTTAAGTGACGGCGCATCGTTTATGCCGTCGCCCATGTAGCCGACGACATGCCCGTTTCTCTTGAGCAAAGTGATTATGCGGTCTTTCTGGATGGGGTTAACGCGGCAGAAAACATTTGCTTCTTCAACCACCGCCGTCAACGCTTCATCCGACATGTTAGCTATGTCGTTTCCAAGTGCAACCCCCTTAACTTCAAAACCCAGTTCATCACAGACTTTTCGGGTAACCAATTCGTTGTCGCCCGTGAGAACTTTAAGTTCGATACCTGCCTTAGTCAGCATCTGAAGCGACTGTTTGGCAGTTTCTTTGGGTGGGTCAAGGAAAGCTACGAAACCCAAGAAAACCATGTCATTTTCATCGTTTATGGAGTAAACGGCTTTTTCTTCTTTGAGTCGTTTGTACGCGATACCTAAGACTCTTAAGCCGTCAGCGCTGTAGTCATTGTATTTCTGCTCTATTTTCTTGCGTGTTTCCTCAGTGAGGTCCGCTACTCCTCTGCGTAGCTCATAGTAGGAGCAGACTTTGAGAATTTCTTCTGGAGCCCCTTTAGCTATGAAGACTCTTTGTCCCGCGCGTTCAACAACTACGGAAACGCGTCTTCGTATAAAGTCAAAGGGCACTTCATCTATTTTCAGGGTTTCTGAGGTGTCGATTTCCTTGTGTTTTAGGATGGCTTCGTCAAGGGGGCTTTTTAACCCAGTTTGGAAGGTGCTGTTGAGGAATGAGTAGAGGAATACTTTTTCGTCTTCTGTTCCTTCCAAATCCACGTTTAAGATTAGTTTTATGCGGTTCTCCGTGAGTGTGCCTGTTTTGTCGGTGCATAATACGTTCATGCTGCCGAAGTTCTCTATGGCGGACAACCGCTTTACAATAACGCCTTTCTTGGACATTGCCATGGCGCCCCGTGATAGGTTAATGGTGATAATCATCGGCAAAAGCTCAGGCGTTAACCCTACAGCTAAGGCGACGGCGAAAAGCAGCGCGGTCACGATGCCGTTGGTGGTTGGGTTGCGCAGGGAAATTATCAGGAAGACAAATATGACCAAGAGGAAGGTCATTTGCATGATTAGGAAACCGAAGCCCTTGATTCCGCGTTCAAACTCGGTTTCAGGCGCTTTTTCGATTAGTTTCTTGGCGATTTTGCCGTATTCTGTCGCGCTGCCGGTTTTAACAACCATTGCAGTTGCAGTGCCGCTTACTACGGATGTGCCCATGAAGCAGAAGTTGCCCCATTCAGTAATCGAGCCATCCTTGGTTTTTATGGTGCTCGCGGTTTTCTCTACTGGAAATGACTCGCCCGTTAAGGATGATTGGTTGATGAACAAATCTTTGGCGCTTATGACTCTTGAATCTGCGGGGGCAATGTCGCCGGCTGACAGGTAAATGATGTCTCCGGGTACGATTTCTGGCAGCTTTATTTCCTGTTTAAGTTTATCCCTGAGCACTGTGGCGGTTGAAGTGACTTTTTGCTTGAGCAACTGCGCAGCTTTCTCCGCTTTGCTCTCCTGATAATAGTCAAGAATCACACTGATGAAAATTATAGAGAGGATAATTACGGTGTTAGCTATTTCACCGAAGTAACCCGAAATTAAACCTGCAATCAAGAGAATAATTACAAGGGGGCTTTTGAAGTGCAGGAGGAACTCTTTTAGGGCGTGGTGTTGGTGTTCGCGGGCAAGTTCGTTTCTGCCGTAGACTTCGAGGCGTTCTGTAACTTGCTCGGAGCTGAGTCCCTGCGGTGAAACCTTCAGGCGAGCCATGAGTTCTTCGATGGGAAGGCTTACCATGTCTTCTGAAGTCAACAGCGGCTGCGTCGCAACAGCTGACTTGTTGTTTGGGTTGTTGCTGTTCTGCAGTGCCTTCGCCATAAATTTGCCGCCTTAAACCGTACATTAGAATATACTGCCCTTAAAGGGGTTTCTCAGATTTGAGGCGTTGAATTCCCTGAAAAACCCCAGAAAACCCCTTCATCCGTTTTTTTTACCGCTAGTACCTTGGCATTTTTTACTTTTTTTGGTAGCAGTCCATGCATATGGCCACTATCTTAACGTTGTCAAGACGTTGCTGCATGCCCATCAAGCCCTTAGTGAGCACGGACACGTAGCTTATTGGTTCTCCGCATTTTTGGCATCTTACAGGTTGGGTGGTGCTCAATTCTCATAAAAAAAGTATCAGCTGGCTCCTCTTATAAGCTAAGCTATTTCCACTTGGTGAGTATCTCTTCACGTTGGAAAGTAATTTTGCTTAGGTAAAAAAGAGCAATGGCTAAGACGCATATTACTGCAGATGTAATTAAAGCAAGCAACTCTTTTGAAATTATGGTACTGCCTGTTGAGGCGAAAACCACAAGCAAAACTATTGGAACAACAACAAGGCTACCGAGTTGTTGCGCTGCCCTTATGTCATTAACTCTGGATGAAATTATTACGTTAGCTTCAACACTTAAAACACATACCAAAGGCGCCAGAACGCCAATTATTATTGCCCAATACGCGTTTGGAATCAGGAAAGTACCTAATGCTGTGTAGGACCAGCCATCTATAAGAACTGAAAATATTGCTACACCTATGTAGGTAACACCCATGCAAGGAATAAATGCCGCTAAGCTTTTGCCCAAGAGCAGTTCACCGTCTGTTGTAGGAGTAGCCAACAGTGGTTCGAGGCTTCGTTCAACTTTTTCACCTACAAAACTGTAAGAGCCAATTATTGATGCGAGAGCTGTAGGTATGATGACAAAATATGTTGAACCCAAGTTTGTTATTGTCTGGGCTGCGTCTATGAGTTGAGTTCGCGTAAGTTGTGCAGCCTCAGTTTCTAGAGAAAATACGAAAATTATGGGCAACACTACACCCAGTATTAGGGGCAGAGCTACTAGCGAGTAAAGGATGTACCTGTTTTTCCTAAAGACGCTGAGGTCTTTTTTTGTAATGATCCATGATTTCCAAAGCCTCATTGAGCAGAAGCCTCCCGAATAAGTTTCAGGTAAACATCCTCGAGCGTAGAACGCAACTCCGTGACATATTGGATTTTGCCGCCTGCTTGCACGATTGTTCTTACGACTTCTGGGTTGTCTTTTTCAGGATTATCTATGTCAAGGATTAACTTGTTGTCGCTGATACGAACATTCTTGACAGCGCCTAATCTTTCCAAAGCAGCCGTAACCGCACTTGTAACGGTGTCCAAATGCACTATTGTTTTCCGATTATAGAGGCTACGCTCCAAGTTTTTAGGTGAATCAACCGCGACGAGCTTGGTTTTTAAGATGGCGATTCGGTCGCAGAGTCGTTCCGCCTCATCCAAATTATGAGTATTAAGAAAAATCGTTCGCTTCTCTCTTTTAAGTTCCAAGATGAAGTCCCGCACGGTTTTTGATGCTTCAGGGTCAAGATTTGCAGTCGGCTCATCCAAGAACAGAACCTGCGGGTCATGAATCAGGGCACGGGCAATCGCGATTTTCTGCTTGGTTCCCTTGCTAAAGGTGCCCACTGCGTCTCCCCGCCGCTCCCAAATGCCGAGTAGCGTTAGAAGCCGCTCAATGTTTTCTCTGCGCTTTGCTTCTGGCACTTCGTAGAGCTGCCCGTAAAAATCAAGGTTCCGATAAGCGCTTAAACTATCGTATAACCCAACGTTTTCTGGTAGAAACCCCACCATTTTCCTAATTTTTAGGCAGTTCGCTTCGGAGTCGACGGTGTAGTCGCCTATTTTTGCTTCGCCGCTGGTTTTGCCGATTAAACAGCAGAGCATGCGAACGGTGGTTGTTTTTCCTGCGCCGTTGGGTCCAAGAAACCCGAAAACTTCGCCCTCTTCAACGTGTAGGGTGACGTGGTCTACGGCTGTTAGGTTGCCGAATTTTCGGGTGAGGTTTTGGAGGTCAATCATGCCTGGTTCGGTCCAGTGATTTTATGATTTAGGCTCTTTCGTATTTAGATTCTTCGATGCGCTTTTTCTCAAGTTCTTCTTCAGTCAACCCGGATGCGGTAGCCTGATTTTGTTTTTCTTCTGGAGGCCAAGTTACTGGGTCTTTAACTGACGAGTAAATGTTGAGCCAACTTCTTTTTCCGCAGGCTGGGCATTTCACGTAATGCAGTGGACCAACATGCGGTGCTAATGCTGCTCCTCCAAGACCTTGTTCGAAGACGGCGTCGCATTTTTTGCATTTTACTGTGGCCATGTTAATCTATCTTTGATGTGGCGTTGGGGATTAAAATGTTTGTTTGACAAGAATGGTTTTTTTACCTTAGAACTTGGTATGAAAAGTATAAAGGCAATCGCTGGCTAAGTAAGCTACAAGCAAGGATTCAAACAGATGTTTGAGCATCACCACGAAAAACTGTTGCCTACCCGCCTATTCCTCAGGCGCTTAGCCAAATACGCAACTATATCACTCGGCCTGATTCTGGCTTCGTTGGTGATTGGCATGTTTGGTTACCACACGCTTGAAGGTTACTCGTGGGTTGACTCTTTCCTCAACGCCGCCATGCTGATGGGCGGAATGGGACCGGTCGGAGCATTGCATTCGGAGGGAGGAAAAGTTTTCGCTGGATTATACGCTCTTTACTGCGGATTAATCGAGTTGGTGGCAATCGGCATTTTTGCTGCTCCAATCTTGCACAGGTTTCTGCATCACTTTCATTTAGAGGGCGAGCACAAAAAAGACCCGTAAACAAACCTGAAATACGCAGAAGTGAACATGGCTTTCCGCGTAAATTTGTTAATCTTTTTTAGAAGCGCCTGTTTGATTTTTGATATGACTACAGCCATGTTTTGGCGCAGGAAGGTACTTTCGAACGGTTTAACGGTGTTGCAGTTTCCGCGGGAATTTGCCAACACAACGCAGTTGTCCATCGCCGTTGAATACGGGTCGAATCAGGAACCCGCTGAAATCGCTGGAGTCGCTCATTTCCTCGAGCACATGCTTGCAGGAGGCTCTGAAAAGCGAATCCAGCTGTCTCGAAGCATCGAGAACTCCGGGGGAATCTTGGATTTCTATACGGACCATGAGCACATGATGAGTACGATGGATATTTTACCTGGCGAATTAGCTGAAGCATCAACTATTATTTCAGAACTGCTCTTTAACCCGGATTTTGAGGAAGAAAAATTCAGGCAAGAACGCAAAATAATCCTCAACGAATTAGCCGAAGCCTTAGATGACCCAACGGAGCGAATTGAGGAACTCCTCCTGAAGAGTCTGTTTAAAAAACATCCCGTGAACCGCCCAGTCGGGGGCTTTCCAAAAACCGTTAAACGCTTAACTTTTGACCAATTGAGCGATGCACATAGAGCAAATTATGTTCCCCAAAATATGTTGTTGATTTTTACGGGTAATTTTACCGAAGAATCCGCTGAGATGGTTCTTAAAAACTTCAGCGGCAGAACCTTCGAGAAAACGCCTTCAAGAAAGTTGTTTCCCCCTGAAACTGCTAAGTCCGTGCCGCTGGTTGTTGAAAAAAAATCTGGAATAGCTCAAACCTACTTGAGTATGGGTGCACGGACGGTTTGTTCAAGTCACCCAGATGTGCCTGTGCTAGATGTTATGAGTTCATTGCTCAGCGGAGGTACCAGTTCACGGTTATTCATAGAACTCCGTGAAAAGAATGCGTTAACCTATGACGTTAACTCGGACCACAACAAGGGTGTGGATTTCGGGTTTTTCGGTATCAGTTGTGCCGTGAAAGATAAAAATTTGGCAAAAGCTAAACGGGTAATTTTCAAGGAACTATCTAAGCTGAGAACAGAGAAGGTTCCGGTGGATGAGATTGATAGGACTAAAAACCTGATTGTGGGCGCCAGCCTCCGCGGAATGGATGACCCGCAGGAGTGCCAGGAGATCATTGCTTACATGGAAATGCAGTTCAAGAATGAAAAAGCGCTGGTTGACCATATAACTAGGGTTAAAGCTGTTTCAAGCCAGGACATAATGGACGCCGCAAACACTTACCTTCAAGAAGATTCTTTATCGACGGTGCTTCTTGAACCAAAAAAGTAACCAACGCTGTTATTTGTCCAGAAAAAAGAAAGAGGGAAAAGTAGTTTTGTTGCTTCGCCAAGCTAACGTTTCTTCTCTATAGCCAACGCTGCAATGGCTATAGCAATTATACTCAAAGCGATGGCGGCATATCCAATCGTTGAATCTACGGATGCTCCTGTCTCTCCAACTACGCCGTTTTCACCTGTAACGCCTGTTGCTCCCGTTGGACCAGTTAAGTCCGGAACGGATATGGTTGCGTTCGCTGTTGCGCTTGAAGATGAAGCGACTAAAGTGTATGAGCCGCTTAGGCTTGTCGGAATAATCTCGGTTGAGTTGAAGTTTCCTTGCGAGTCGGTTACTGTAATGTTCGGGAACATGTAGACTGTTTGTTCCAGTCGTGTCAGCAAGTGTAAAAGCCACTGGTTCCAAGGCGTTAAATCCGGTTCCGTTAACTGCAATGATGCGACAACAAGGTTTCATATACTATTGATGCTTTTAATGTTCAAGTTGATTTTGTGATTTCGTGTTTCAATAGACCTTAGGCGCAATTATTTCCTGTTCACAAATGATGATGCTAAATTTCGAAAAACCTCCAAAATATGGCTGAACGCCGTGTACATTGCAGTAAAAAAGCTTGAAAAATAATCAAAAATCCTTGATGTATTAATTACGCCTAAGGACTAATGTTAATTGTCCAAAATGCGGAAAAGAATTGGCGAAACCAGACAAGAAACTAGAGAACGCCGTGTTCTGTGTTGTACGTTATACGTGCGATTGCTAAGGCACGACGTTCAAGTACTCTAAAGAGTTTTAGCCATTGACTGGCTGTTAGTACCTTTTAACAAGCAGAGCCATAGAACGAAAACCGTGACTTACAGCATTCTCAGCAAGTCCGCCTTCGTAATTATGCCTATCACGACGCCCTTTCTTGAAACCAAAACAGCCGAATAAGTCTGCAAAAGGCTCGTAATCAACGACAGCGGCGCGTCCTCGTTTATCTGTGGGAAAGCTTCTTCCATAATTTCCCCGGTTGGCAGCTTGGAGATTTCATCTAAATCTTTCCCCGCCAGAATCTGCCTTAGGATAGCTTTTTCTGATACGCTTCCAACGGATTGTTTTTCATCAAAGACGGGTATTTGGGAGTAGCCATGTTCCTTCATCATGTTGACTACTTTTGAGATTGGGTCACATTTTTGGACGGATACGACTTCGTTGTGGAGGATTTTCTCGGTTTGGACTTTTGTTTTGAATTCGAAGTGTTCGAGGACGTCGAAGATGGTTTTTACTTTGGTGTAGGATGAGTCGATGGTTCCTGCTTCGAGTTTGGCTATTAGGGATTGGCTTACACCTGCGGCTTTGGCGAGTCCGGTTTGTTTTAGGCCTAGTTGGCGGCGGCGTTTAGCGATGTCTTCTAGGGTTGGGAACATGTTTGTGTTGTTGTTTTGGTGGGTTAATATTCTTTTTGGAATATTTTTTGCAAGAACCCATATAACGCCGTTATGCATCCTTTGTTTTGACCAAAAAACAAGAGGCCCAGAAAATGGTAAATAAAAAAATAGACACAATCGCCCTCCACGCAGGGCAAGAAACTCCCGATCCAACAACAGGATCAAGAGCCGTCCCAATATACCAAACAAGCTCCTATGTATTCAGGAGCACAGAGCACGCAGCAAACCTGTTCGCTCTAAAAGAACTGGGAAACATCTACACGAGAATAATGAACCCTACAAACGACGTCTTCGAAAAAAGAGTCGCGGCCATCGAAGGCGGAATAGGCGCACTTGCCGTTGCGTCGGGTCAAGCGGCAATATCCCTGGCTCTGCTAACAATAACCCAGGTCGGTAGCGAAATAGTCGCGGCAAACAACCTCTACGGCGGAACCTACAGCCTGCTCCACTACACCTTCCCAAAGCTGGCGAGAAAAGCCACGTTCGTCGATTCCCAGAAGCCGAGCGAGTTCAAAAAAGCTATAACATCCAAAACCCGCGCGATCTACGCTGAAACCATCGGCAACCCCAAGTTGGACGTGCCAGATTTCGAGGAAATAGCCAAAATAGCACATGAAGCAGGAGTGCCCCTTGTCGTCGACAACACGGTTGGCGTAGGCTTAGTGAAACCCATGGATTACGGTGCAGACATAATTGCCACCTCAGCCACCAAATACATCGGCGGACACGGCACCAGTATCGGTGGCATAATCGTTGATTCTGGTAAATTCAAGTGGAACAACGGCAAATACCCAGAATTCACTGAACCAGATCCAAGCTACCACGGAATCAAGTACTGGGATGCATTCGGAAACTTTCCAGAGTTAGGCAATGTCGCATTTATCTTCAAAGCCCGAGTGCAGCTCCTACGCGATTTAGGACCAACATTGAGCCCCTTCAATGCGTTCCTGTTCCTCCAAGGGCTAGAAGATTTGCCGCTGAGACAACGCCGTCACTCAGAAAACGCCCTGCAAGTCGCGCAGTTCCTGAAGAATCATCCTTTAGTTAGTTGGGTAAACTATCCAGGATTACCCGACAACCCCAACCACAAAGTAGCCTCAAAATACCTTAAAAACCACTACGGCGGAATCGTGGGCTTCGGAATCAAGGGCGGCTTGGAATCGGGAAAGAAATTCATCGAGTCAGTGAAGCTGTTTTCGCATCTGGCAAACATCGGCGATGCAAAGAGCCTGGTTATCCATCCAGCGTCAACGACGCATCAGCAGCTCACAGCTGAAGAGCAAGCTGCAACAGGAGTAACACCCGACTACATCAGACTCTCGATTGGCATAGAAGACCCCGAGGATATAATCGCGGACATAAGCCAAGCCCTTAAGGTATCAGCTAAACCCTAAAAAACAAAATTTTTCTTTTTTATGGAGGCAAAAAAACTAATAACCAACCAAAAAACCAACCCAACGCAAAACTACACTTTCGCGTATCCACCCGACGAGTTAACGTTGGACTCGGGCGAAAAACTAGGCCAAATAACGCTTGCCTACGAAACATACGGCGAGTTGAACGCGAAAAAATCAAACGTAATCCTAATTTTACATGCACTAACAGGAGACACCCATGCGTCTGGACCAGACGGCTGGTGGGAAAACCTGATCGGACCGGGCAAGGGCATCGACACCGACAAGTACTCAGTCGTATGCAGCAACGTCATCGGCGGCTGCAAAGGCTCCACTGGCCCATCCTCAACCAACCCGAAGACTGGAAAACCGTACGGTTCGAGTTTCCCATTAATCAGCATCGGCAACATGGTTGAAGCCCAAAAGCACCTCGTCGAGCATTTGGGTATTGAGAAGCTTCTATCAGTCGTCGGCGGCTCAATGGGCGGCATGCAGGTCTTGCAGTGGATGGTTTCTTACCCCGACAAGATACGTTCTGCAATCCCGATAGCAACCACCCTTAAGCATACGCCGCAGCAAATAGCCTTCAACGAAGTCGGGCGGCAAGCAGTGATGGCTGACCCTGACTGGAGAAACGGCGACTACTACAACCATGCCCCGCCTGTGAAAGGTTTAGCTGTGGCAAGAATGATCGGGCACATAACCTACATGAGTGACACATCGATGACTGAGAAGTTTGGCAGAAAAACCTGCGCTGACAAAGGACCCTTCAAGTTTGCCGCTGACTTTGAAGTCGAAGGTTACCTGCGCTACCGAGGAGACAACTTTGTCAAGCGCTTCGACGCCAACAGCTACCTCTACCTCACCAAAGCCATCGACAACTTCAACATCCTCAACGGACACCCATTGGGTAGCGTATTTAGAGGCTTAAAGGCGAAGGTGCTCGTGTTAGCTTTCAAATCTGACTGGCTCTACCCAGCCTACCAAAGCCAAGAAATCGTTAAAGCCTGCAAACTCGCAGGTGTAGATGCAAGCTATTGCGAAATAACCAGCACCTACGGACACGACTCTTTCCTCTTGGAAACGGAGCAGGAAACTCAGTTAATCGGGAGCTTCCTCAAAGCAGTAGCGAATGGAAACGGGAGCGGCAGCCACACATGACAAAACAAACCCACATAATAGAACACAAGGTGATTTCAAGCTGGATAAGCAGCGGAGCCTCCGTTCTGAATTTGGGCTGCGGCGGCGGAGAACTGCTCAATTTGCTGATAAAAAATAAGCAGGTGCATGCGCAGGGGGTTGAACTTAGCGAGCAAGCCATCCACAACTGCGTTGCGGCGGGGTTGAGCGTTTATCAGCAGGACATTGACACGGGCTTAACTGAATACGGCGGCAAAAGCGTGGACTATGTCATCCTAAACCAAACGCTCCAGCAGGTGAAAAAGCCAGATTTCGTAATAAAAGAAGCCCTGAGGGTGGGGAAAAAAGTCATCGTTGGATTCCCAAACTTCTGCTACATCACTGGCAGAATCCAAATCTTCTTCGGAGGAAAAGTACCAGTGTCCCCTTCACTGCCCTACGAATGGTACGACACTCCCAACCTGCACTTCCTGAGCATCGCAGACTTCAAAGAATACTGTAAAAAACGCAACATAACAATTGAAAAAGTTGCCATTATCTCGAAGAATCACGCAGTCAGGGTTTTACCCAACTTGTTTGGTGAAGTCGGGCTTTTCCTGCTTTCAAAATAATAGCTTTCTGCCAACGCGGGTTTTTCAATATGCTAATGGCTTGGAAAACGACCAATACTGACCTACCCCCTCCCTTAGAGATTCCAACCGCATTTCGACCTCCTCTATAGATTCTTCATCGATCAACTATTAGGATCCTAATAGGCTCCAAATATGTCGTTGCAGAATAAATAGAGTCAAAGAAGGGTTATTCTGCGCCCGCCGACGAATTCACGATGGCTTTAATTTCCTTGTTCAGTGCCTCGGGCAAACCCAGAATGCTCACGTCCATGAAGCCCCTGATTATCAGTGAAATGGCTTGTTCACGTGAAAGCTTGCGCGTCATCAGGTACGTAATTTCTTTTTCGCTGATTTTGCCAACTGCCGCTTCATGAGTTATCTCAACGCCTTTCTTTGTGGCAATCAACTCGGGAATCGACTGAATGAACGAATCGTTATCCATGATGAGTCCGCGGCATTCCATGTGTCCTTTGCAGTCAGAGTTGTCGCCTTCTATCATCCCGCGAATTATCATCTTTGAGCCTTCACGAGTGATGGCTCGACTGACCATTTCCGCTTTGCTTCCTTTGCCTGTGAGAACTGCTTTGGAGCCGATGTCTAAGAGGCTGCCTTTGTGCCCGTAGAGTATGCTGTTGAAGCTTACACGGGAGTCTTCGCCGACGCAGTTAGCAAAAGGGTACATCTGAACATCGCGGACCGGACGCATGCAAACATAGTTTGAAACGAAAGTGGCCTTGTCGTCAACTTGGGCGCCGCTTCTGGGACGAACCAAAGTTTTTTCGCTCCATTGATGAATCATCGTAAAATTCAGCATTGCTCCTTTCTTAACGTAAATCTCCGAAATACCCAAGTGCGACGCGTTTGGTACACTGGAGTGTTGAACGCAGCTGGTGATTATGTGTGCTTTCGAGTTTTCTTCTGCTATGATGATGTTGTGGACGCGTTGTTCCAAGTTTTTCTGAGTAATCATCAGGCAGGACTGGAGGGGGAAGGAGATTTCGGCGTCTGGCATAATACGCATAAAGTAGCCGCCGCTGTAATCCTCCGCAACCTTCTTTGTGTATTCATCTTTGTCTTTTTTCACCAGTTTCCACATGTAATCTTCGAGCCAAGAATACTTTTTTAACGCCGCTTTAATGTCCATGAGCTCCAGTTTTCCCTCGTAGAGTTCATTGACCGAAGCCGCGACGGTTTCTTGGTTTAAATGGAAGAATGTGGCGGAACGATTTTTTTCTCTAGTTTCAAGTCCCGCTTTCTGTGCTTCTTCGAGGATTTTATGCGGTAGCTTTGTTAAGTCACTTTCTTTGCTCATTTTTCCATCCCTCACTCGTTCTTACTCTGCAAGCCACGCATTCTTCGTAGCCTAACCGTTTGATGTCTTCGTAGATGCGCATGGGGTCTTTGTAGCAGTGGAATTGACCGTTAAGCAGTATGCAGCCGTATGACGCTTTGATGTATTCCAGAATGTCCCCTTTATGAGTGATAATCAACGCCGAACTGCCTGTGCTTGCCACGTAGTTTTGAATCTCGGTTGTAATCATCTTTAAACTTTCAACATCCACGCCTGAATCAGGTTCATCCAGCAGAAGCAGTGTGGGTTTGAGGAAAATTGACTGCAGAATCTCCGAGCGTTTCCGTTCGCCACCGCTGAAACCCAAGTTGACATCTCGGTTCAGAAATTCAGTTAGGCGGAACGCTTCAATCTGCTTTAGCTCTACAGCGCTGAACTCGTCGGATGCCGCTTTGCCAAGGCATAGCTTAAGTAAATCGCCGAGCTTCACCCCAGTTATTTCTGGCGGATTTTGGAAGCTAACGATTATGCCCAGTTTAGCCCGTTCATCTACGGTTTTGTTGGTGATGTCGACGCCTCGGAAGAGTATCTTGCCAGAAACTACTTCGTATCCGGGGAAGCCCATGATTGTGCTTATGAGGGTGGTTTTTCCTGAGCCGTTTGGTCCGAAAAGGATGTGGCTGGCTTTTTCTTTGAGGTTGAAATGCAGGTTTTTGAGTATGAGTTTGCCTTCAACTTTGACTGATAAATCTTTAACTTCAAGAATGTCCATTGCTGGTCTAGATAGGTTTGTTGTTAGGTGAAATAAAGCTTTTCTACAGGTCATCTTTCACGCATTTGCCTTTTTTCGCTGGAAGAAATCATATGGGCTGACTGTTTAACAAATTTTTATTAGAATGCCCGCACACTGTTTTTTCATGTACCGCTTTGTAGCTTTCCTGAGGGGAATCAACGTTGGCGGCCGCACTGTCGTTAAAGAGCAGCTTAAAGAAGCATTTACCTCGCTGGGGTTCCAGAACGTTTCCACTTACAAGTAGAGCGGTAACGTAATCTTCGAAACCGAATCGACGAATTCCCAAGAAAACAAAGGTAACATTGAAGACAAACTCCAAAAAATGTTAGGCTACGAAGTTAAAGTCTTCGTGCGCACGTTTCCCCAGCTCACAAGCATAATCGGCCTTGAGCCTTCCAGGGGTCAAAACGCTGAAGGCGCAAGTTTTCTTGTGACTTTTCTTCCCGTTGCGTTTTTCCCTTTCCCCCTGCAGCTTCCACTTACCATTCCCAAATCCACCGCGCAGGTGATTTTCGCGGCTGGCACCGAAGTTTTCAGCGTGACCCATGGCGGCGGCGAAGGCGCATTGCCCAACCATTTTCTGGAGTCAAAACTCAAGGTGAAAGCAACGACGCGAAACCTCAATACAATCAGAGAAATCCTCGAAAAACATGATTCCTGAACCTATGTTCTTATAGCTCAAAACAAGACATTTATCCCCTCGGTGTTACAGTTTGCCAAGCTTGATTGACCCTTTGAAAGTGAAGACGTACACTCTTCGAAACCGCATTGTCCTGCCGCCTATGCAGACGGGCAGAGCCAGTTTTGAAGGCGCTGTAACCAACAGACTGATCAACTTTTATGTTCGCCGCTCAGCCCACTTAGGCTTACCCATAGTTGAGCACTCCTACGTTTCGCCCACCGGCAAGATAGGACCCAAACAGCTGGCAATCGACACTGACTCCGCAGTCAGCGGCTTTGAGAAGCTCGCAAACGCATTGCACGAGGTTGGTGCACCCGCAGTCGTGCAGATTTCTCATGCGGGTGGAGTTACGAACAAAAGAGCCATCGGTACCGAACCCGCAGGTCCTTCGCCACGGGAAAAAAGCCGCATGTTAGAAACCAGCGAAATCTACACCCTCGCGGACGACTTTGCCTTGGCGGCGGAGCGTGCGGTTAAGGCTGGGTTCGACGGCGTTGAACTGCACGGCGCCCACGGTTACCTGCTGAACCAGTTCTTTTCGCCGCTGTTCAACAGACGCGAGGACGAGTTCGGCGGCTCTTTAGAGAAGAGGATGCGTTTTCCCCTGTTGGTTTCTGAAAAAGTGCGCGGAATCCTTGGTAGCAGGCTTTTGCTCTACAGGTTGGGTTCGGATGATTTAGCTCCCATGGGTACACACATTGAAGATTCCGTTGCCTTTGCCAAGAAGCTTGAAGCATCGGGTGTAGACATCATCGACGTTTCCGGGGGCATGTGCGGCAGCGAACCAAGGCAGCTTCGGCAGGTGAAGGGCTACTTTGTTCCGCAGGCAGAGGCGATTAAGAAGGCGGTAAATGTTCCTGTTATCGGTGTAGGCGGAATTCTCGAGGCTGAATTCGCGGATAAGCTGGTGCGTGAAGACAAAGTGGATTTGGTGGCGGTGGGCAGAGCATTTTGGAGCGATAACCAATGGGCAGAAAACGCCATAGAAACTCTCAAAAACAGCAGATTAACCGCACAATAACAAAACCCTTATGCTGACGAATACACTAATAATTTTAAAACGAGGATGATGCGCTTTTAGTCCCAAAAAAAGAGCTCCGAGAAACGCCAAAAACAGAGGCAGAGGCATTGCCTATCCAATGGAAGTTGGAGAAGAATTCGAAGTAGACATTATCGATATGAGTCCCAACGGTGAGGGCGTCGCCAAAATTAAGGGTTTTCCAGTGTTCATTAAAAATGCAAAAGCTAACGAACACGTGAAGATACGGATAACCAGCTTAATCAGCGGCTGTGCAGACGCCGAAATCGTTGTTCCTTAACAAAAAATTCCAATCTTTCACGGAAGAAATAAGTAACTATCTCTTTTTAGTGTTTTTTATTAACCAGCGCAAGCGATTTGATTGCTGGCTCCGTCCGCGGCAAACCCATCTGATCGATTAGGAACTTGCCGAAGGGCGAATCCAACGTCGCATTCAGCACCAACCAATCAGCGCAGACCGCCAATTAGGATGGGTCTCTATGGGATTTGAACCGGCGCCTGCTGTCGATTTCACTCACAAACTCCCTTTTTACTGAGTAACCGTAACTCTTCAATTTTACCCATAGTCGTGACTATTCGGTCACGCTCTGGGCTTGTTTTCGTTTTTGGAGCTAAATCCTTAAAGAATGTTACCATATGTTTATCCATATGCACGAAAATCTGAAAATAAAGCACAAAAATAAGGCTGAACAGAACCCTAACACCCAAAACATAGGGGTAAAAATGCTAAGTTATGGTAAGTAATATAAACTGGTATTCTTTTGATTTTTAGTTAAAAACAAAGGTATTTGGATTGAAAACTATCCTCTTATCTTGTAACAATTACGGGGCATGTCGCATTCTCTGTCACTCCATGACTTACGCTGCCTAACATAATTTCTTCTAATTTGCTTAACCCTCTTGCGCCAACAACAATTAAATCAAAATGGCCTTCTTTTGCTGTCTTAACTATCTCATCCACTATTTGCCCTTCGAGTAACAGTGTCTCAACCAAAATGCCCTCTGTTTCGACGAGTTTTTGTCCTTCAGCTAAAACGCTTTTGTCCTTATTTTGCATCATCTCATAGTTAGGTTGCTTATGCGATGAACCCATCGATGACCCACTTGGAGTCACGTTTAGAATTGTAATAGCGCCCCCTGTCATTTTAGCTACTTTAACAGCTTCTTTCAAGGCGCGTTTAGAATGTTCTGAGCCATCTACAGGTACCAATATTTTCTCATACAACAGTTTATACCTCAATTACTAAATGGTTTTAAGATATTAATGTTTTTTTAAGTTATGCAGGTTATGGGATTTGTTCGCATTTCCTTATGGAGATTTCATCCGCAAAACCCCTTTTTTTCTTAAAAGTTTTCCAGAGCCTCAGCAAACCTCTTCTACACGCCATAAGCATGATTAAGTTCGAAATGGAGGGATGCTCAAATAGACTTTCCTAAATACGTTAATGATTCACCTTATAGCATTGCCGTTTGGCTGGACAGGTAGAGTATTAGCTCGGGACATAGAAAGTAACGTAAACATTGGGCTTCGAAAGGCCTTTATCGGCGGTAAGCAGTTATCGTTTTTATAGAAGAGTCAGGCTTAGGATACTGAAGATAGGAGTTGGAATGATTGACTTTTATTAAAGTTGCTGAAACCTCAGAGTTACCTCTGGGGCAAATGAAGGTTGTAAAGCTTGCCGAAAAAGAAATTTTGATAGTCAACGTAAACAACGTCTATTATGCCATCGGAAATAGTTGTACGCACATGCATGGTGAACTTTCTAAAGGCATGCTGGAGGGTAATACATTGACATGCCCCAAGCATAAGGCTAAGTTTGATGTCACGACCGGCAAAGTCGTTTCTGGCCCAAAGGTTCCTTTGATGCACCCAAAGATCAAAGATGACACTGTTTATGCTGTAAAGGTTGAAGGGAAAGACATTCTGCTTCAAACTCAGTAGGAGGCCTTCCAAAAATTTACCCCCATAGAGGGAAGAAGCCTTTTCACAATTAAACTAATGGTTAGAACACAAAAATATAGAAAATAAAATATTGAATAGACTTACTCCATGCCCGTCGATCCATGGAAAGCCTTTATTTGTTGAAGTTTTATGCTTAAAAACTGCCAAAATATTTACTCATGCGCTTTAAGTTATTTCTTAAAACTGGTCACGCATTAAACAACGATTGTCGCAATTGAACAGTTGATTCAGTTAACAGTTGACTAAAAAGAAAGATTAGGCGGTTTAAGATTTCTTAGACCGCAGCTTTTCTCTTGTTTCATGACCTAATTTCTTAACTTCATTAACGCTTTTCTTACTCGCTTGTTTCACTTCTTCGCCCGCCTTAATTTCAGCTTTCTTAAGGTCTCCCCCGACTTTTTTTGCTTCCTCTTCAGCCTTCTCGGCGCCAGTTTCGATTTTTTTCTTAGCGTTATCCAATTTACCTGACATATTTATCAAAAAAGAAGTTTCTAAATTAGCTGAGTGTTCGCGTTTATTCGTCGTTCTGTGTCCAAAGCTTATTTTTCAATTGACTCATACATGAGTGCATGTTCGGCTTTATCGCAGGCATCCCACGCAGATTGAAACACCTTC
>Ga0209777_10003079_pt1 | contig 21120 bp, 20 predicted proteins | sample FrelakmetHBP12HB_FD_187147 | JGI IMG/M metagenome (GOLD analysis project Ga0209777, IMG submission 187147) | Freshwater lake sediment microbial communities from the University of Notre Dame, USA, for methane emissions studies -HBP12 HB (SPAdes)... | ecosystem: Environmental > Aquatic >...
TGCAGGCTAGACTGGGCTTCCTGTCGCCGGCGGCGTATGCCCAAAAATACTATGCCGGGTTACTGGCAACATGAAAGGTTTGGTGTCCACTATTGACATCCGACCCCAAAATGACTCGAAGAATATGTTTGGTCTTCCCCCGATTTTGGGGGCTTGATTATAGGCGAAGTGCGCAGGAAATGCAAGATTTTGGTCTACACCAAGCTATGTGTATGTGGACATTCCTATGTTTGGCAAATAGTAACCCCTGAGTCTGGCAAACCTTAAAGAGCCATTCAAAGCAACGGCCCAATATTGGTTGTACTGTGCTTACCCCAAGCTTCCCTTTTAGAACAAAGTCTTTTCAGTTTCTGTATCTTTGACGAAAGATTTTTCTGGTATTCTGCTAATTCACTCAGCCGCATGGAGTAGTCCAAAATAGAAAACTGTAGATTTGTGTGGTAAAATAAGCCACGATGGAATGTCGCGCATCAATCAACTTCCCGCTTCTGTTGCCTCTACCGCCCAGTGAGAGCATGGACACAGGATAACTTGCGAGGGAATCGGCGATAATAGAGTTTCTGATAACAAGGCGGAACTATGACGCTCTGAACCAGAAGGAGAGAGGAGGTAATGCCATCTAAGGAGCTTTGAAAATCTTGAGAGGTCAGATTAAGAAAAGAGAGGAGTATCAAAAGTTGAAAAAAATAGGTTTTATTCTCACCTTAATGCTCGCTGCGGTCTCTTTGTTGGTAGTTGGCTCTAGTTGTGACGGGGAGGGAGGCAACGCTACGGCCACAGCTACTGGCACCCCCGCGACTATTCAACCGACAACATCATCAGCTCAACCCACCCACACATCTGCTGCAAGTCCGACGCAGGCTACGGATGTAAGCAAACAACCGCGCAACGAGAAGTGGTTGATTGGCACATGGCAGGCTACTGTTCCGGGTACCGCCTCTATTGGCCTGGCTGGCAAGAAGGTCCAGTTGGTAGTCACCGAGGCCGCTTTGGAACAGGATGAGACTATGCAGGGGAATCCAGTGCGGCTATTTGCCTACGCCGGTTCGCTCATTTGGGATGTGGGTGGCGATCAGGGTACACAGGCTTTCAATCACGATCCCGTAAGTTGGCCAACCAGTGGTGAGAATGTCCTGACTTGGTCATCTACCGGTCTAATGGGCCAATTCATGGAAAACGTCTCGCTGAGGGTATACAGCGACCCGTCCGTGTACGACTTCGAACTCGACTGGGGGCCTGCAACTTCCAAGGCCGGGAGCACCTGGAACTCCTTGGACTTCTACGGGACAATCTGGGACCGGATTGCAGATAGCAGTGCGGTATTCATCCCTGACGAACTGGGTTACTTGAAGTTCACCAAGATAAATTAGCGTGTTGAACAAGAGAATAAAGTCTAGAGAACTTCCTTTGCAGTACTCTCCCAATGAGTAGCAGTCAGCGTACGAAGGAAGACATCGGCACGTCTGGCCCTCATACATAGGAAACTGGCAAAGGTCTTCTCGGCACGCCTAATGTAAGGTAAGAACGATAATTTGTGACCTGCCCCCCCAAAAACGGAGCCAGTTTTAATGTTAGACTGGAAATACAATAAAGGGGGGTAAGGAAGCTAATTAGGATCATTGTCCTGGGTGGGCAATAGCGCCTGATTCAACAAAGGAAAAACAGCCTAGAATCATGGGTCATCACCTGTGCCCGTGGGGGAGTGGCAAGAGGTATAGGGATTATTGCCGTCGCCCTAAGGTGTCATAGGTTGTGGCTGCTTTTCTGGCAGAATAGTTAATGACTCTTTGCGAGAAGTATGGTCATAGTACAAACAAATCAGACATTCCGATGTACCTGCAGTGGTAGGTAAAGCTAGCGGTATCACGCCCTGAATCTCCACCCTCTCGTTGCTGGCGTAACCCCTGATGTTCTGTCATTAATTGTTCTTTCGCTAACGACAGTATACAATATTGGTCATGCAAGTGATTAAGAAACGCATTTCTGACCATGTTCACTCTATCAGGATCCCTTTCAAAGTGCCTATCGGCCAGGACAGGTTTCTGGAGCGTTTTGTTTATACCTATCTTATCTATGAAGACAACATCTGGATGGTAGACAGTGGCGTATCGGGTTCTAAAGACATAATTCGTGACTATATTCGGGAAACGGGTCGTGAACCATCTGAAACAGTTGCTGTGGTCCTTACTCATGCCCACCCGGATCATGTGGGTGGAGCACTCGGAATCCAAAAAACAATGGGATGTAAGATAGCAGCGCATAGTGACGACGTTCGATGGATTGAGGACGTTGCTCTACAGAACAGGGAACGCCCTGTCCCAGGATTCCAATCACTGGTCGAAGGTTCTGTCAAGGTTAATCGTATCCTCAACGATGGTGACGTTATAGCATTGGGTGCTGGAAGTAATTTGGAAATTATTCATACGCCAGGACATTCAAAAGGACACATTGCCCTTTTTTACAAAAATGATGCGGTAATGATAACTGGGGACTGTGTCCCTGTTCCAGGAGATATGCCCGTTTACGATGACGTTGCGTCATCTTTAATGTCCATAGATAAATTACTAAGAAGAGATAATATTGCGGTATTGCTATCATCGTGGGATGAACATCGCTACGGTTCGCAAGCCTATAAGAGCTTGCAGCAGGGAGCAGACTATATAAGGAAAATTCACCAAGAGGTCATCCGGCAAAAGTCCACTCTCAATTCCAGCGATGTGAGAGTAGTTGCCGCGATGGTATCTGAGAGACTAGGATTTCCTGAGACTACATTGAATCCAATCTTCTTTCGTAGTATTGAAGCTCATTTGAAAGCAACCGATATCTAAATAGTGAACACAATTTCAAAGGTTCTACCTATTGACACCTCAACTCCAGCTTGGGAGATTCGAACATTTAACCTGGGAATGATTCTCGGATGTTGAAATATACGCATGAAAGGGCAGACATCCCGATGTAATTGTAGACAGTTGCGACAAGCGATGAGGGGCGTTATAATCGCAATCGACATTTCTTTGAGGGGGGGTGACCTGATGGCAAGAATCGAAGAAAGCGTGGAAATCAAGCGTCCGGCCGACAAGGTGTTCGCCTACATGAGTGACCCAAAGACCTGGCCGCGGTGGGATTCAGGTTTGCTGGAAGCAGAGCAAACGTCATCGGGACAGATGGGTATCGGGACTACGATTCGCGGAGCTATGAGAGCAATGGGTCGGCAAATGGCATTGACGGCAAAGGTCACGGAATACGAGCCGAACAAGAAATGGGGCGGCTCTGTTTCTTTCCCAAGCATGCTGCTTGAAGAGCACTTTATCTTTGATTCTATAGAAGGAGGTACAAAGTTAACTCGGGTCTACGATGTGCAGTTGGGCGGGCTCCTTAAACTCTTTGCGCCGATGGTGCTAAGCTCGATGCGCAGGGGGTCAAAGAAAAGTCTTAGCAACTTGAAAAGCATTCTTGAAGCACAGACTTAGAATAGTCATACTACCACAGCAATACACACTGAACATGTAGGGATATTTGTCTAACTAACTTATCCCTAGATTACTGATTCTGTAAAGAACTAAATTGTGGTATAATTCTCAATGACTCCTTACCGGTAGTATGGTTATAGTACAAGCAAATCAGACATCCCGATGTTCGTGCAGTGGTAGTTCGGCCTATATACTACTCGTAGACTTTCTCTTCAACCTCATCGGCGCTGATTGCATCTACCTCCACGTCCCGGCTCTCTGTACCTCTGGCTAATACCTCACGATAGTATTCATGCTGAATTATCAGGTTCATCACCTCGTTGGTGCCCGTCCAAATCATCGCCAGTCTGGCGTCGCGCAGCATGCGTTCGATGGGATAAACGTTGGTGTAACCGATGCCACCCATGATTTGCATAGCATCATTGACTATCTCCCAGGTAATCTGTGTGGAGAACCTCTTGGCCTCGGATACCAGGCGCCGGGCCAGCCTGCTGTCGAGGCCCTGGTCAACGGTAATTGCTGCTGAGTGCACCAGAGAGCTTGCAGCATCCAGCTTGGTGATACTGTCAGCCACCTTGAAGCTGACAGCCTGGAAGTCCCTGATTTTGCTGCCGAAAGCTTTTCTCTTGTCGCTGTAGCGGGCAGCGATCTCCAGGGCACTGCGCGCCATGCCCAGGATGCCGGCGGCAGTGGTCATCCTCTCTGGAATCATCATCCTGTAGAATATCTCTCCACCCTGCCCTTCCCTGCCAATAATATTGTCCTCAGGGACTTTGACATCGCGGAATAGAATCCTGCCGGCCCCTCCTCCCCGCGTTCCCAGGAGTCCGTAGAGGTGTTTTACTTCCACCCCCATGTCTTTCTCCACCACAAACAGGCTAAGCGACTCGCGGCTGGGCGCCTCAGGGTCGGTCTTGGCGTATACCAGGAAATAGTCTGCCCCCTCAGCACCTACGACAAAGCGCTTCTGCCCTGTGAGGAAATAGTGCCTGCCTTTCTTTCGGGCGACAGTGGTGGCGCCAAAGAAGTCAGAGCCGCCGCGGGGCTCAGTGAGCGCCTCGGCACAGCATAGCCTCGCCTCAATAGTAGGCTGGAGGTATCTCCGCTTCTGCTCCTCGCTGCCGAATAAATGGAACGCCTCACCGCAGATACTTACCAGCGAGTAGAGGCAGCCTAGAGATAGAGGCAATGCGCCGGCCTCTTCGAGAGCGATAACCTCGTCTTCCCACTTCATCCCCCTGCCACCGTACTCCTTGGGGAAGCGGAGGCCCAATAGCTTTCTGCTGGCAGCCTCCTCAAGGAATTGCCTGGGATACTTCACTTTGTCAGCGTCCATATCCAGGATCAACTGTCGGGGCACAGCTTTAGCAAACTCTCTAGCTTCATTGCGCAGCTTCTTTTGCCTCTGGTCTAGCATTGCTTCAATCATGACGATACCTCCTCCACTAATGTCCCCAATGAATGTTCACTATTGCTGAGCCCTGGGGGTGATTCTATTGCACAGTACGATAAAGCTGAGGTGAGGATAGACCATTTCTTACAGCAATGTCAACAGCATGTAGAAAGAGTCTGTTTAACATCTGGGTAGTGCAGAGAGCAACGTCTGGCGTGGTCAGTCTGGAATCTGATGCGCCTCTGAACCTCCGTACGTACAGACATTTTTCAAGGATTGTGCTGCTCCCATCCGCATCTTGACACGAGAGCGATTTTGTGCTAGCCTGCTTCGCAAGAACGAAAAGGAAAGGAGAAACAGGATGCAAGCGTATTGTATGAAATGCCGTGCCAAGAAAGAAATGAAGAATGCCAAGGCCATCACCATGAAGAACGGCAAGCCGGCAACACAGGGAGTGTGCCCTGTTTGCGGCACCAAGATGTTCAAAATAGGGAAGGGCTAAAGCTGGAATTCTAGTCATCTTTTAGGTATCACGGCGCTTGAAAAGGCTGAGTATCCTTATAGAGATAGGATATTTAGCCTTTTTGCGTGGTAATAGTAGAGCAATTCACAAATTGCTCTAGCTAATTCTGAGGCTTCTGGAAATAAGAACCCGTGTAATCGACCTGAGTAAGTTTTATGCCAAGGGCTCGTTTCTTCAAAAACTCGTCTGTTGCTATCCTGCATCCTTCCCAGTCGCCGTAATCATCGAGGACAATATACCCACCAGGTTGGACACTATCGTAGAATTTCTCCAGACACAATTTGACGCTCTCGTACCAGTCTGCGTCGATATGTAGAATAGCTATGTCTCTGATTTGCACGGAAGGGAATGTATCCTGGAACCACCCTTTGACAATGTGGACCCGAGATTCGGGGATGCGTAGTTTCCGAAGGACTTTCTTGACCTTCGATAGATCACCGTGACACCAACCTTCATATGCCGGGGCTTCATCTCCATCCTTATCTGTAGGTTTGGGCAGGCCTTCGAAGGAGTCGAAGAGCCACACATTTCTGTTTAGGGGAGACCTTTCGCAAAGGGAAGCCATTATGGCTGCTGAGCCCCCGTTGTAAACACCGCATTCAACGATATCGCCGGGCACTGAGCGTCGGTTGATTTCCTCGCTCAGTTTGTATAAAGCAACCAACCGGGGCACGAACACCGCCGTGTATCCTCTTACTCTATAGACCAGGCGCATCATTCGGAATGAGTTCAAGAAAGACCCTGGACGTGATAGACGGACATTTTGCAGATAGTGCCCTATCAGCTTACGGTAGTATAGGCTGAAGTAGGAGATGGCGGCGGCAAATATCGAGGCACGATAGCTAATCCTGACTTTGATGCTTTCTAGCAAGTGCCCCAAGCGGCTCCTAGAGGTTGCTGCGGCGTCCATATCGTCTCCAAAACACCTAAATTGGCTATGTGTCAATATGCAATAGTATACGTGCAAGGCACATCATCTGCAACTTCTATTAGATTGTGTTGCAGTAGCTATCTTCATACGCTATAATATCTCCTCGGCAGCCACAAGGGGGAAGCGCTGACGGAAGTGGCAGTGGCAACCTACCTTTTCAAGTGATGGACTGCACAAAAAAAGAAAAGGAGGAAATGCAGAATGCGGAACTACTTAAAATATGCAGTAGTTCTAGTCCTGGTGATAGCGCTGCTTGCCCTTGGTGGCATAAGCTGCTCCACTGGGGAAGAAGGTGGAACTACCCCAACCCCGTCGGCAACACCCTATAAAGTAGGAGCGCTATTTGCCAGTAGCGGGTTCAACTCAACATTGGGCCAGACCCAAAAACCAACGGTAGAGATGCTGGTCGATCAGATCAACAAAGCAGGTGGCATAAACGGACATCCTCTTGAGGTTATCATCTACGATACTAAAAGCGACACAGCCACGGCTACCACTCTGGCGAATAAGCTAATCGAAGAGGGAGTAGTAGCCATAATCGGACCCACTAGCACCGGTGAGTCAATGGCTGTTAAAACAATCGCTGCCCAGGCAAATGTAGCGCTGGTTTCCTGCGCTGCCGGCTCGGTAATAGTGGAGCCTGTGGGCAATAATACCTGGGTTTTCACCACTCCTCAGCTTGACTATGTAGCCATCGACAGAATCTATACGTATCTTCAGGAAGGGAATATCACGAAGATAGCTCTCCTCACCGATACCGCAGGATTCGGGGCTGCCGGCAGGAAGTGGCTTGTGGATCAGACCATGCTTGGTAAATATGGACTTAGTATCGTTCCTAATGGCGACCAAACATACGGTACGTCCGACGTAGACATGCAGGCTCAGCTCACTAAGATAAGTGGCACTGCTGCTCAGGCAATAGTATGCTGGGGCACCAACCCCGGGCCTGCCATTGTAGCTCGTAATATGCGAACGCTGGGTATGACCATCCCATTGCTTTGCAGTCATGGCATCGCCTTTAAGTCGTTCATAGATACTGCGGGTACGGCAGCCAACGGGGTTATCTTCTGCGCTGGCAAGTTGCCCATAGCGGATCAATTGCTGGACACCGACCCTCAGAAGGCACTGCTGGAGAAGTACAAAACCGATTTCGAGGCGTGGTATGGAGCCGGCATAACTAACACTTTTGGCGGGCATGCCTACGATTCCTTGATGATGGTAGTCGCTGCTTTGAAGGCGGTGGGCCCGGACAAAGCAAAAATTCGAGACTATATTGAGAACAACATCGTGAACTGGCCTGGCACCGGCGGCGTTTACAATATGTCTCCTCAGGACCACAACGGGCTACCGAGGGATGCTAAGCAAGCTATGATACTTGTCAAAATTGTAGACAGCAAGTGGACCTGGTTAAAAGACTAGAAGCTGGCTGCTGATAGGTTTTATAGTGAATGAAGGGGGAAGGTGTGCCTTCCCCCTTTGTTTCAAAGGCAGAGGGGAGACTGGGTGAATGTCATCCGCGGAGTTTGTCCAGTACCTGGTATCCGGGATTACCTCGGGCAGCATCTATGCCCTTGTTGGCCTTGGGTTCACCATAATTTACGCTGTCACCAAGATTATTAACTTCGCCCAGGGCGAGTTCGTGATGCTGGGGGGCCTGATCTCATTCACACTCATCTATCGAGCCGGGATTCCTCTTGCTCCTGCACTATTACTCTCGATACTCATCACAGCGGTCATCGGCGCTTTAATGTACGTACTGGCCATTCGCACTGCCAAGAGGGCGTCAGTGGTGAGCCTGATCATCATCACCATCGGAGCTGCCATCTTCATTCGCGGTATCGCAGGACAGGAGCTAACCAAAGACTTCATACGCCTCCCTTCTTTCTCGGGTGAGCAATCGATGTCTTTCCTGGGAGCTCACATTGACCCCCAGGCCCTCTGGATAATCGGGACCACTGTGGTGGTTACGATTATCCTTCATCTCTTTCTTACTTATACTATGGTAGGCAAGGCCTTGAAGGCGTGCGCCATAAACCCTGTAGCCTCCAGCCTCGTGGGTATCAATCCCAAAACGATGGCGTTGATTGCCTTCTTCCTGGCATCGGCTCTGGGTGGTGTCGGTGGGGTTGTCTTTGCACCCTTGACACTCATGTCTTACCAATCCGGGGTTATGCTTGGGCTTAAAGGTTTTGTGGCGGCAGCCATCGGGGGCTTTAAGAGCCCGGTGGCAGCAGTGTTCGGTGGGTTGCTACTAGGTATCGTTGAGACTTTCGTGGTGGCAGCTAACTGGGGGCCGTTCACTTCGGCCTATAAGGATGCTATCGCTTTGGTGGTCCTGCTGTTGATACTGCTCATTAGGTCAGGCAAGCTGGCAGAGGAGGAGAGGGCAGGCTAATGTTAAGGAGGCTGAAGAGTAATTGGTCATATCTTGCCATCACAGCGCTATTTGTAGTTTTGATACTAGTCCCCTTCCATTGGTTCTTAGGGCAGTACACCACCCTGATGATTTTCATCGGTATTTACACCATAGTCACGGTAGGCCTGTGCCTTCTCATGGGTTACACGGGGCAGGTATCCCTGGGACAGGCTGCCTTCTTCGGCACGGGTGCCTACATATCAGCTATCTTGAGCACGACCTATGGCTTTAACCCCTGGCTGGCCATGCTGGTAGCAGCCGTAGCTACCGGTGCCTTTGCCTATATTATCGGCTATCCTATCTTCAGGCTCAAGGGCAACTATCTGGCCATGGCTACCCTCGGCCTGGGCTTGATTATGTGGATTGTGTTCAAACAACTGAACCAGTTCTTTGGTGAGCCAGATGGAATTTCAGGTATTCCCTATCTATCCATCGGTGGGTTTGTCTTTAACAGCTCTTTCAGACGATATTTTCTGGTCTGGTTCTTCTGTCTGGCCGTACTGCTTATATCCCAGAATATCGTCAGGTCTCGGACAGGCCGAGCACTTAGAGCTATCCATGGCAGTGAGTCTGCTGCTGAGTCGATAGGTATCAATGTAGACCAGTTCAAGGTAAAGATATTGGTACTCAGTGCTGTATATGCCTCTATGGCCGGCAGTCTCTTTGCCCACCATCTCCGCTATGTCGGCGCTCAGACTTTCGACTTTATGGCCTCAGTGAAGCTGGTGGTTATGGCGGTAATAGGAGGGCTGGCCAGTGTCTGGGGCGCTATCTTCGGAGCTGGTGCCACTCATATACTGAGTGATGAACTGCTGCTTAGATTCGGTGACTGGGATGTAATTATCTACGGGTTAATACTCGTGTTGGTGATGATTTTCATGCCAGAGGGATTGTTTGTCAGGCTAAAAGACATCTTAGAACGATTGCGACTCAGGTATAGACGGAGAGGGGCTGAGCCTTGAGCAGGTCTGTAATTCTGGAGACCAGAGGGTTGAGCAAGGCTTTCGGCGGGCTGGTTGCCCTGGATAAGGTAGACTTATCTATAGATACTACCAAAATCACTGCTGTCATCGGTCCCAATGGAGCTGGGAAGACCACGCTATTCAACCTTATCACCGGCGTTTACCCTGCGAGCAGCGGTGAGATATACTTTCAAGGTAGGCTCCTTAACAACGTTCCGGCTCACAAAAGGGCCTCGCTGGGCATTGTACGTACCTTTCAACATGTGCACCTTTTTGGAAACATGACCGTTTTAGAGAACGTGATGTCAGGACAGCATCCGCGCAGCAGCTATGGCTTTCTGGAGGCTGCTCTTCGCCTCTCCAAGGCACGCCGTGAGGAGGAGGCCATTTCTCTCAATGCGATCAAATACCTTAACCTGGTGGGGTTGGGAACCTACACTGATCACGACGCTCTCAGCCTGCCGCTGGGTCAACAGAAGCTGCTGGCAATAGCCCGAGCCCTGGCCACTGAGCCCCGTCTTATCTTGCTTGATGAGCCTGGTGCCGGGCTGAACACCCTGGAGAAGCGGCAGTTGAGCGATCTCATTCGCAGCATTAAGGAAATGGAAATCACGGTACTGTTGGTCGAGCATGATATGCCGCTGGTGATGGGCATTGCCGAATGGGTTATTGTCCTGGACAGTGGCCAAAAGATAGCCGAGGGCACTGCAGCGCAAATTCAGAAGAACCCGAAGGTCATCGCCGCTTACCTTGGTGAGGAAGTGGAGTAATGTTAAGGGTTGAAAAGGTATCTGTGGCTTATGATCGAGTTACTGCACTCAGAGAGGTTTCTCTGATAGTGAACAATGGGGAGATCGTAACCCTTATCGGCTCCAACGGTGCTGGCAAGACCACCCTTTTGAATGCTATAACGGGAGTAGTGCCTCTGAAGACCGGTGGCATATGGCTGGACGACCACAGGCTCTCCGGACTTTCCTCTCACAAAACAGTGAGGCTTGGCCTGGGCTATGTACCCGAAGGGAGGCAAATCTTCGGAGCTATGTCGGTTAATGACAACTTGGCCTTGGGCAGCTATTCCCAGCGTGGCCGGAACCCGTTAAGCACTCTAGGGTACGTTGGTTGGTTCCTGCGCCATCCGTCGGTTCAGTCCAATTTTGAGATGGTGTTTAAGCTTTTCCCTATACTTAAGGAACGGCAGAAGCAGCAGGCAGGCAGCCTCAGCGGGGGGGAGCAACAGATGTTAGCTATAGGCAGGGCGCTAATGTCATCTCCTAAAATACTTCTGCTGGATGAGCCTTCTCTGGGGTTAGCACCTAATTTGGTGAAGGAAATTCTAAAGCTCTTAATCAGGCTTAGGGATGAAGGGCTTACCATACTCCTCGTTGAGCAGGATGCTACCGCCGCCCTCAAGGTTGCCGATAGGGGCTATGTGATGGATAGGGGACGGATCACCATCGAGGGCACTGCCAGGGAGCTTTTGGGCGATGACATGGTGAGGCAAGCATACTTAGGCAAGACAGTAGCCTAGACTGCCTTGGCGTGGTAAAATGGCAGAGGAGGCGACCGTTTAGTAAATGGGGGATGCAAAGGGGTTGAGGAAGAGCCCTCAGAGGAGGCGAAAGAAACTTGAAGCAGCTTTTATCTGGCAATGAAGCCATGGCACTCGGGGCATATCATGCCGGGATAGTCGTAGCAACTGCTTACCCCGGGACACCGAGCACCGAGATTCTGGAGAACTTGGCGCGACGGGACGGAATATATGTTGAATGGTCAACCAATGAGAAGGTGGCACTGGAAGTAGCGATGGGGGCAGCCTACGGAGGAGTCCGAGCCCTGGCCTCGATGAAGCATGTGGGCTTGAATGTAGCTGCCGACCCCTTCTTTGCAGCCTCGACCACGGGTATAATCGGCGGGCTGGTAGTAATCTCCTGTGATGACCCCGGGGAGCACAGCTCGCAGGGAGAGCAGGACAACCGCCACCTCGCCAAGTTCGCCAAAGTGCCCATGCTGGAGCCTACCAACAGTCAGGAAGCCTATGATTTGATGGATTGGGTGTTCAAAATCAGCGAGGAGTTCGATACACCGGTGCTGTTGCGCGCCACCACTCGCATATCTCACTGCAAGACTGTGGTGGATGTGAGCAGAGAGCGCAAGGCTGACTTGAAGCAGCCCGCTTTCATACGCTCTCCCTCCAAATATGTGATGGTTCCCTCCAATGCCCGCCCCAGGCGTAATGTGATGGAGGACCGCATCGTCAAGCTGCGTTCCTATGTGGAAAGCTTCCCCATGAACGAGATGATATTGGGCGATCGCAAGCTTGGCATAGTATCCAGTGGGGTAGCTTATCAACACGCCAGAGAGGTCTTCAAAAACGCCTCCTTCCTCAAACTCGTAACAACTTATCCTATCCCAGTGAACCTAGTACGGCGCTTTGCCAAAGAGGTAGAGAGGGTGATTGTGATCGAGGAGCTCGACCCTTATCTCGAGGAGGCGCTGCACCAACTGGGTATTCCCGCCACTGGTAAAGACTTTATCCCTATCATAGGTGAGCTTACTCCAGAGATAGTAGAGCAGGGCGCTGTCAAAGCAGGCTTGCTGCCGGCTCCCAAGCTAGCTCACAAATCTGCTGCGTCTGCGCCGCAATTGCCGGCGCGACGTCCTCAGCTTTGCGCTGGTTGCCCCCATGTGGGCACCGAGTATGTTTTGAGACAGCTATGCTTCCAGAATCCCAGTTCGCCGGGGCCAATTAAGAAGGGCGAGGTTATCGTTACCAGCGATATCGGATGCTACACTTTGGGGGTGTATCCTCCTCTGTCTGCTCTGGATACTTGCGCCTGCATGGGTGCGAGCATAGGGCAGGCTATAGGGCTGCAGAAAGCAGGAGTCCCCAACAAGGTAGTGGCAGTATTAGGTGATTCTACTTTTATGCACTCTGGTATAACCGGGCTGGTTGATGCGGTGTACAATCAAGGTAATATCACGGTTATTATTCTGGATAATGGAACTACGGCGATGACTGGACACCAGGGACACCCCGGGACAGGAATCTCAGCGAAAGGGGCGAAGGCTACAGCGGTGAAGTTGGAGAAGCTGGTGGAGGGGCTTGGCGTCAAAAACGTCAATGTGGTTAACGCCTTCGATTTGAAGGCTATCGAGTCTACCATAAAACGATGTCTGGAGACCGAAGGGCCTTCGGTCATCATATCGCGAGGGCCTTGCCCTCTTAATGCGAAGGTGACTGGGAAGCCGTTCAAGGTGGATGCTGACCAGTGCACCAGTTGCTATACCTGCCTGGATGTCGGCTGTCCCGCCATATCGCTGTCGGATGACAAGGCTGTGATAGATGCCGGCGTTTGCCTGGGCACTGCCTGCGGTGTCTGTGCTCAGGTTTGCCCGCAAGAAGCTATTTCGGAGATTAAGAAATGAAGGATGTTAATGTGCTCATGGTGGGTGTTGGCGGCCAGGGTGTAATCCTGGCTAGCGATGCTATGTCTGAGATAGGCATGAACAGCGGCTACGATGTGAAAAAGACCGATTCCCTGGGCATGGCGCAGCGGGGCGGGAGTGTGGTGAGCCATGTCCGCTGGGGGAAACAGGTCTTTTCCCCGATGGTCAAAAGAGGAGAAGCTGATTTCTTGGTCGGTTTCGAACAACTGGAGACAGCGCGCTGGGCACCATATTTGAAGCCTGGCGGGGTAGCTATTGTCGCTGATGTGGTTGTTATCCCGTTATCGATAATCGGCACCAAGACCCCTTATCCAGGCTGGAAGGAAATAGAAGGAATCCTCAAGCAATATACCGAGCAGATATACCTTATCCCGGCCCCCAGAATCGCTCAGGAAGTGGGCAATCCCAGGGCAATCAATATGGTGATAGTGGGATTCCTATCCGCATTCCTTGAGCTGAAATCTGAAGCCTGGACGGAGAATATACGACGCAGATTGCCGCCTAAGTTTTTGGAATCCAGCCTCAAAGCCTTCTCCAGAGGAGTAGAGGAAGCCAGAGCGATGAGGCTGGCAAAGGGAGTCGAGAAATGATTCGTGACCCTGAACATGAGAAAATGCCCCGAAAACAGTTGGAGAAGCTCCAACTCGAGCGCCTGCAGGCTAAGGTCAAAGAGGTCTACGAGAAGGTTCCCTTTTACCGGCGTGCCTTTAAAGAGAAAGGGATAACCCCTGATGACATTAAAACACTTGCCGACCTGAAGAAACTCCCGTTTACCAGCAAGCTGGACTTCCGTGATAACTATCCCTACGGATTGATGGCTGTTCCTCTGGAGAAGGTGGTTCGGATTCATTCCTCCAGCGGCACGACAGGCAAGCCCATAGTAGCGCCATATACAGAGGGCGACATCGATATGTGGTCTGAGGTCATGGCTCGTACGCTGGCTTCAGCGGGTATGACCAAGCACGATGTGATGCAGAACGCTTATGGCTACGGGCTATTTACTGGGGGGCTGGGGTTTCACTACGGATGCGAGCGCCTCGGTGCCACAGTGATTCCCACTAGCGGCGGAAACACCAAGCGTCAGATAATCCTTCTGCAGGACCTGGGCACCACTGTTATCACCTGTACTCCCACCTATGCTTTGATATTAAACGAGACTGCCAAAGAGATGGGCGTTGATTTTCGTGAGACTAAGCTACGCCTGGGCATACATGGCGCCGAGCCCTGGTCGGAACAGATGAGGAAAGATATAGAGGAGAGGCTGGGCATCTCAGCTATCAATATCTACGGTTTAACAGAGGTCATCGGGCCGGGGGTATCCGTAGAGTGTGAGCATAAGAGTGGGATGCATATCTGGGAAGACCATTTCCTTGTCGAGATCATCGACCCGAGAACCGGTGAGCAATTGCCCTATGGGAAAGAAGGCGAGCTGGTGATAACCACTATTACCAAAGAGGCTCAGCCTGTGATTAGATTCCGCACCAGGGATATTACCAGCCTCAGCGTCGAGCCTTGCAAGTGCGGACGAACTATGGTGAAAATGGCCAGGATCACCGGACGCAGCGATGACATGCTGGTTGTCCGCGGCGTTAATGTCTTCCCGTCACAGATAGAGAGCGTGCTTCTCGAAGTTGAGGGCGTGGAACCCCATTACCTAATTGTCATAGACAGGCGTGACGTATTCTCGACAGAGGACCTGGAGATATGGGTTGAGGTCTCCGAGGAGGTCTTCTCCGATGAGATGCAGAAGATGGAGAGGCTGGAGAAGAAGCTTCGAGCCGAGATGGAAAGCGTGTTGGGGATTTCAGCCCGTATTAAGCTTGTGGAGCCCAGGACTATTGTTCGTACCGAAGGCAAAGCCAAGAGGGTGGTGGACCGCAAAGAGTTGCCCAGCTCTGGCCTCATCACGAAGTGATTAAAGTTGTAGGGGCAATTCATAAATTGCCCTGGATTAATAGGGAGTGCAGAGGGGTCCTTCTTCGGAAGGACTGGGGGCTTGGGGGTGTCCCCCAAGAAGAGTTCTAGGTTTCATTGCGAGCGGAGCGAAGCAATCTCATCGTTGTTTCTACCACCCCACCTGTGAGATTGCTTCGTCGCTGAAGCTCCTCGCAATGACATGATGACTAAAGGGACTTGGGCGCTTGAAAAAGATTCGCTTATAAGGAGGGGGAAGTGGTATCGAGAATAAAGCAAGTATCTGTCTTTATAGAGAACCAGCCCGGCCGGCTAACAGCCATGCTCGAAGCCCTGGAAAAGAATGGGGTTGACATCCGCGCCCTTTCCATAAGCGATACCGCCGATTTCGGCATAGTGCGCATGATTTTGACCGACGCCGCAAAGGGTGCAGATACTCTGAAGCAAGCAGGCTTCACCACCAGACAAGACTGGATACTCAGCGCTGAGATTCCCGATAGGCCCGGCGGGCTGTTTAAGACCGTAGCCGAGCCGCTGGCTAAGGCCGGGATCAACGTAAAATACCTCTATTTCTATATCGAGGCAGCCGCAGGCAAATCGATGGTGGTGGTTAAGGCTGACGACATCGAGAAAGCGGAGAAGGTCTTAAAATCCCTATGAGGCTGGGCATCTAGCACATCTTGAACTCTTTGGCCGCTGCTTTAAACCCCTTTAGAGATCCCTCGATTACCCAGTCATCCACGCAGTAGGAGATACGGAAGTATCCCGGAGCCCCAAAACCTTGCCCCGGCACCGCCAGCACATTGTGCTTCTGTAGCTCCCCGATAAAAGCTACATCGTCTTCGATAGGCGACTTGGGGAATATGTAGAATGCACCCTGGGGTTTCACTATCGAGTACCCTATCTCGGTGAGGTTGTTGTACAGGAAGTCCCTTTTCTTGGCATACTGGCTCATGTCAACTGAGGCATCCTGCAGGCTCTGCACAATATGCTGCATCAGGGCAGGGGCATTTACGAAACCGAGAACGCGGTTGCAGAACACCAATCCGTTTATCAGCTCCTCCCGCCCATCGTACTGTGGATTCACGGCGATATACCCGATGCGCTCCCCCGGCAGAGCCAGGTCTTTCGAGTGGGAGGTGGTGACGATGGTTCTGGGGTGATACTGGAACATGTACGGGCATTCCATACCATCGTAAACCAGCTTGCGATAGACCTCATCACTGACCAGGAATATCTCCGTGCCGTACTGTCGTTCCTTATTCGCCAGTATTTTCCCGATGCCCTGCAGAGTATTGTGGCTGTAGACCACGCCGGTGGGGTTATTGGGCGAGTTCACTAATACTGCTTTTGTTTTCGGCGTTATATTCTCCTCTAAGGCCTTCAGGTCCGGGATAAACTTGCTATCGGTATGTACTATACGGGCGGTAGCCTGATGGTTGTCTGCATAGTAGATGTATTCGGAGAAGTAGGGGGCGAAGATGATTATCTCATCATTGGGCTCAGATATGGCTTTCAATGCAGTATTGATGGCTCCGGCGGCGCCGCAGGTCATCACTATCTCATTGGCGGTGAAGGGCAAGCCAGTTGCAGACGACAGATGCGCTGCTACGGCAGCGCGCGTCTCAGGGTAGCCTGCGTTGGGCATATATCTATGCATACCCGGCCTGGGTTTGTTCGCCCAGTCGCGTAGCTCTTTGCGAAACTGCTCCGGAGGCTCGACTATGGGGTTACCCAGCGATAAGTCGAAGACATTCCTCTCGCCGAATTTCTTTTTAAGGGCGATTCCCTCCTCAAACATCTTTCTGATCCACCCGCCCTCGGTCATGTGCTTCTTTATCTTTTTAGAAACAGCCATCTTCGCGCCTCCTATGCTTAAATAGACCTGCCTACCGCCTTTGCTATGGGTCTGAGCTCGGCCATCAAACGCTCGAAGTTGGGTATGTTCAATGACTGCAAGCCGTCGACCAGCGCCTCCTCCGGATTGAGATGCACCTCTATGAGAAGCCCATCTGCCCCGGCAGCTATGGCAGCCTTGGCAATGGTGGGTACGTATGCGAAATGTCCCGCAGCGTGGCTGGGGTCCACGACTATGGGGAGATGGCTGAAACGCTTGATAACTGCGATGGAGCTGATATCCATAGAAAAGCGGACACTATCCTCGAAGGTCCTTATGCCGCGTTCACACAATATCACCTGCTGATTGCCCTCGGCCAGAAGGTAGTCGGCTGCTGTGAGCCATTCCATGACAGTGGCGGAAAAGCCCCTCTTCAGCAATATGGGGTGTCTCATCTTGGCCAACTCTTTCAGAAGCGCGAAGTTCTGCATGTTGCGGGCGCCCACCTGCAATATATCGGCATGTTTAGCTATGATCTCTATATTCTGGATATCGAGGACCTCGGTTATTACAGGGATGCCGAGGTCAGATTTGACCTTAGCCAGCATCTTCAAGGCCTTCTTCTCCAGGCCTTGGAAGCTGAAGGGCGAGGTGCGGGGCTTGAAGGCACCACCCCTGACTATAGAAGCGCCGAAACTCTTGACTGCTTTTGCAGTTTCCATGAGCTGCTGCTCGCTCTCCACCGCGCAGGGACCGGCCATGATTACAATCCTTTCCCCACCTATCTCGACCCCATTTACATTCACTATGCTGCTCTGCGGGTGAAACTCTCGCGAGGCAAGCTTATACGGCTTCATTATGCGGGAGACGCTCTCTACACCTGGCAGAACGGCGAAGACGTCGGTGGATGTCTTGCCTGTGTCGCTACCCAGGATCGCCACCACCGTCTTCTCGGTGCCCAGGTTTAACTGGACCTCAAAGCCCAGGGTATGGGCCCTGTCCACTACATGGTCTACCTGTTGCCTTGAGGCACCCTTACTCATTTCCACAATCATGTTATGTCACCTCAGAACCAGAGTGCTACTTTCTTTCCCCCAGAGAAACCGTTGTGCCTGTCGCCCGGGCAATTGTCTTCCCCTTAGAGTCGACGACTGTCATCTCCGATACGCCCAGCTTCTTGCCAGCATGAATAACCTTGGATTCAGCGTAAATAGTCTCCCCCACGGGCGCAGCGGCGATATAGTTGATGTTCAACTGTACAGCCACGTAGATATGATCCAGCGTATTGAGGGAACAGCCAAAAGCCTGGTCGAGTACCGAGGCAATCACGCCGCCATGAATCATATTCTCCCAGTTCAAGAATTCCTTTTTCAGCTCCAGTTTTACTTTGGCGTATCCCTTGGATAGCTCCACCAGCTTCATGCCCATATTGAGGGCGTAGGGCGAGTTATCGAATCGCTTACGCATTTCCTCAATGTCAGCCATCTTGATTATCTCCTGCCTATTTACATAATTATCGAAAATACTTTGATTAATGATTGTAGCAATAAACGGGCTGCGATACAACCTTTGAAGCTGAGGAGTAGTTTCTCCGACCTCTCTGCGTGCTCTGCGGTTACTAAAAATATGTCACAAAGTGTGGTATATTGTTGAACAAGCAGAAAGTCAGCATCTGATGCAATACCTTCGCCGTATACCTTATACTTCGCTGGGATTTCGACTCGCACTGGTGAGCTTCCTGTTCAACATTTCCATAGAGACCTCCAGCATCTTCCTGCCACTCCGCGCCAAGAGCCTGGGTGCATCGAATCTGGAAGTAGGTCTTATTGCGGCTGCATACGGGATGGCCTATTTCGTGTCCTCTTTTCTGTTTGGCAGACAATCGGACATGCACGGCAGGATGGTATTCATACGATATGGACTTGTGTTTTCAGCATTGGCATATATTCTTCAGGTCTTCGCACCGACGCCTTTGACGTTGCTGGCAGCCAGGGGCGTTATCGGCTTCAGCCTCGGTGTATCTTCAGCAGCTCTCATGGCTTATGTCTATGAGGCTGGAGCGGCTGTTGGCAGCTTTGCCTCTTATGGCTCACTCGGCTGGTTTTTCGGAGCTTTAATGGCAGCGGCGACCAGAAACGTCGAGGTGTTGTTTATCGCCAGCGCTATAGCCTCAGCCGTTGCCTTCCTTATATCGTTGACGCTTCGGGAAGAGGCGGTAAGCCGCATCAAAGTAGCTGTTTTCCCCATGGGTGTAATATGGTCAAACCGCAAAATATATCTGCCTTTCTTGCTGAGGCATATAGGGGCTACTGCCGTTTGGTCCATTTTTGCCCTGTTTATGTCAAGTATCGGCGCCAGCACGCTCTGGATAGCTCTCCTGGATAGCCTAAACATGGGCGGACAGTTCGTAGCCATACGACTCATTCAGCGATTCAACCCGGCTCGCATTTTCATAATTGGCCTCCTCAGTTCTGTCCTGGTGTTTGCCATTTACGGCATGGCTACTCATTACTTGCAGTTGATTCCGGTGCAGATACTCTTGGCTATAGCCTGGTCGGGGCTCTTCGTGGGCGCCCTGAACTTCCTGCTGGCCAAGAATGTGGAGCGCGGCACGGCTGTAGGCATGCTCTATTCATCAATGTCCCTATCCGGAGGTATCGGGCCTTTTCTAGGAGGCGCTATATCGCAGGTATGGGGGTTCCCCACGCTTATGTATGTCTCCTCTGGGTTTAGTCTTGTTGGCCTGCTGGCTTCACGGGGGTTGGGCAAAGGTCGACCATGATATGTGCAACGGGTGTCAGGACTGCATAGATAATTGCAACTTTGATGCTATAACTATGGTAAAATTACCCGGCTCGAAGAAGCTCGAGGCACAGATGAACCATGAGGCGTGTTATGGGTACGGGTGCTGTTTCATGGTCTGCGACTTATCATAATCCCCTCTGCCTTGCCGGAATTATTGTCTCGGCGTTACTTTGTTGAATCCCGATGTTATGATATGAGTCCCACTGCAACACAGTAAAAACTATCAGGAGGAGGGGAGCACATGATAGGCAGCAAAGAGAAATATGCACTGGTAACAGGGGCGTCCAGCGGGATTGGATACGAGCTCGCCAAGCTCATTGCAGAGGATGGCAAGGACCTGGTCGTAATCGCACGCAGGAAAGACCGGCTTGAGGAGTTGAAAACGGAGATCGGTAAAAAGTGCAGAACGAGCGTAATTGTTCTGCCCAGTGATTTGTCTGTTCCCAACGCTCCGGACGAGATATTCTCGCAACTTGAAGAAAGACGTGTCAACGTGGATATGCTGGTCAACAATGCCGGCTTCGGTATCTACGGCACGTTCCTTGAAACAGACCTGCGAGAAGAGCTTGACATGATTCAGGTGAACGCTGCTTCCCTGATTCATTTGACCAAGCTGTTCCTCAAAGGAATGGTGCAGGACAAATCAGGCTACATACTGAATATGGCCTCCTTGTGCGCTTTTCTACCCACGCCGTTGGAGTCGGTCTACTGCTCCACTAAATCCTTCGTCTTGCATTTCACGGAAGCTCTGGCAAACGAACTGCAAGGGACTGGCGTCAGCGTTACCTGTCTTTGCGTTGGTCTGGCAAGAACTGAGTTTCAAAAGAGGGCACACATGGAGAACTGCAGAGTAACAAAGCGAAAAATGATGGCTGCTGCCACCGTTGCTGAGGCTGGCTACAAGGCTCTGAAAAAAGGAAAGCTTATTGAGATTCCCGGGCTGGAATACAAATTTGCACCCTGGTTTGCTCGCATTGCTCCCAGAAGTATAGTTACCAGAGTCGTCAGGTCGCAGCATGAGCCTGTGTGAATGATGCTATCTCAATTCAGGCAGAATTAACCCATCACCGCCCTGCAGTGCTTCATGCTATCTTAGCGAATAGCAAGCTACCCATCTAAGTCTACCTCGGCGGCGGGATAACACCGAGTTGCGCCATCATACCAAATAGGTCAATGAGTTCCCAATCTTCCGCTATCCTTTCGCCCACGAAGCGGTTTATACAAATTACAGTCGTTGCTATCTGCTTCCCTGTTGGAGGTATTCCCATCAGTGCATCTTTATGGGTTCCACGGCAAGTGACACGGCTCACCACCTTGTCGCCTTCAGCGAATATGTCCTCAACATCAAAACGCAAATCAGGAAATGCGTTGAAGAACATGCTAAGGAATTGCTTTAAACCCTCCCTCCCTCGTACTTCTTTC
>Ga0209777_10003080_pt1 | contig 21119 bp, 28 predicted proteins | sample FrelakmetHBP12HB_FD_187147 | JGI IMG/M metagenome (GOLD analysis project Ga0209777, IMG submission 187147) | Freshwater lake sediment microbial communities from the University of Notre Dame, USA, for methane emissions studies -HBP12 HB (SPAdes)... | ecosystem: Environmental > Aquatic >...
TTGCAGCCCCAATCGTTATCACAGAAACGGCAACTGCAATCACTGTCACTGTGGCGGGTGCAGGTGGAACTCCGATAGTATCAGGAACTACGACCAGTACCAACGCATATCCGAAGTTCACAGTTGGAACAGCAACATGCACGTTTGGCACGTACTCATTCTCCGGTACTCGCTATTACATGAAACCAATGTTGCGGGGTGCTCAGATAGGAGAGTATTACAACGGGACAACGACGGTATCAGCAACACGATTTACAGATGATTTTAATTTTGATACGAGTTCGGAATGGGTACAATACGGTGCAGGTGCAGTTACATGGGATACAGTTAACGGCAAAGTGACTTCGGCAACATACCCGAAAAGTATATCACCAGCCAATCTGATCACTGGCGCAGGAATATATCATTTTCGGTGGGGTATTGCTACACCAAACGATCCGATGATCTGGTTCGCATCCCCCACCCAATCAATCGCAACAGATCCCTACACAAACAACATCAACTGTTATTATCTCTGGCATAAATCGTCTGACAATAAAATATATTTATGGAAAACGCATACAATTTTGGCTACTACTGCGGCAACGTATGGCGATACGACAGCTGATGTTACAATTGATTTCCATGCGACAAATCCGAATTATATATATATATATATCAACGGAGTTATCGTAATATCGGTTTCTGATACTACGTACACATCTGGATATTTTGGGTATTCGGTTGCGGGTGTATCTACGTATGAAGGGTTATCGGATCTACAAATCAACGCTCTCGACAGCACCAGTACCAATGGAATAAGTATAACTCTTGGTGGAGTACCGCATGGTGCACGGTATGACACTCAAGAAGAGGCATACGAAACATTCACGAATCTTGCACAGAACGGAGAGTATCTCGTTTCATCGAGAGCAAAAACGACGGTGATAGCAACTGCCGACTTCGAGTATTACTTCCTGAACTCAACCGATTCAACCGCTATTAACTGGAATGGTCAGACTACGGCAACACTCACGCCGGGACTTACGTATTTGGACGGATTGGCAAGATCGCTGTTGCGGTATCAGGACGTGGGTGACACGATACGATTGAGTGTGCGAAGGAAGAATTACACCGGAGTAACCTACGATAACCAACCCGCGGTGTTCGTTGACCGTGTGAGTTACTTACCAGTGTGGGAGGAGTAACCATGCAGATGTTCGCCTCGTTTTTGAGGTTCATCCAAAGATACGAAACAGTAACCGCCACGCCAAAACAGTGTGTGTCTGATGTGATGTATGGCGCGAACTACGCCACCCTCTTGACGTTCACTCTCCCGTCAGTAGCAAACTCCCATTTAGGAGACAAACTCACAATCGTCGGTGTGGGTGCTGGTGGATGGTTACTGGCGCAAAATGCAACGCAACTTATTCATGTGGGTGCAGTTGTATCTCTTACCGGGGTAGGTGGTTCAATCGCAAGTACCAATGCGTATGACTGCGTTTCATTGGTGTGTACGGTTGAAGGTACAACGTGGACGGCGTATTCCGTCGTAGGTAGTTTATCGGTGGTGACGGCATGACGACAGTTCGGGCAAACGCAGTAAATGACTATGCGGGACACTCGACAAGTTTGCGGATAAGACCGCAACTCATCCCGGCAAAAGTTACCAATCCAGAGAAACCAACACCGATCTTTATCGGGGTAGCGCGGTTTTACAGTCTGCCGATAGGGACTGGCGCGGATGATGAATACGTCCTTTATCTCGATGTAGTGCCTCGTAGGTGGGACGGTGTAAGCAACATTACATTCATGTTAATGTGTGCAGTTGACACGGCACAGGCAGGCACAAAAGACTTCCAGATACGTATTTCATGGAACCACTTTGCGGATGGTGCGGTTCTCCCCGTACCAATCCATAACGTAGACGTTCCGCAGTCAACGGGTGTGGCTGCACAGTACAAGACGTTCCGGTTGCGGTTCACGATCAACTATCTCGCAGACGGAGCCGGGAACGAAGTAAAAGTAGGCGAAGATTTAGCAATCCAAGTCTATCGTATTGCGTGTCCCGGTGGTGCAGGAAGTGAGATTGCCGGTGAAGTGTTAATAAGTGGTGCAGAATTAGAGTATAACCGGGATAAACTCGGTGTAGCAGTATGAGGTAAGAGTATGAACGGACTAAAAACAGAACCGAATATTAAGATCCCGCTTACAAAAGCGGAGATCGCGGCACAGTTCAGCGAAAAGACCGATGAAGATAAGATCGCACAGATCATCGCTGAAAAGCAGGCACAGTTGGATGAACAGGCGTTGAACGAGAAGATCGCAACGTTCCAGCAGGCACGACAAGACGCACTCGAAGCCCAAAGAATTGAAGGTCTTGCGGAGGTCGAGGTTGTCCGCGTGAAAGTCTATAAGGAAAAACTCGATCTCGAACAGAAATGGAATGATGCACAAATGACAGGTACATGGGAGGTTCCTGTATGACAGACCCAATAGGAACGATTCAAGGTATATTCAAATGGGAAGCACAGGAATATACCGAACTTGACACGATTAAAAGAACTGTGTTTGACAGGAGCAGAAATATCTTCTATGCCATTAACTTTGCACCCGGATTTGGAATGGTACAATCTGGTCAAGATGTTTTAACCTCTGTCATCATAGACATAATTTATGATGATGGTAAAAAATCAAAGACACTCATAACAGACCCACAGAAAGTCAAAGGTGGTATTGTTATGCCATACGTTACTGATTATCCCGGCGAAGTTGTATGGCTTGGGTACTTTGAGGTTCCCGGATATGACAAGTATATTACTGCGGGAGAACATACTGTCACCATTAAAGTAGCACCACGAAAACTTGCACAGTATTTCAGAGGACGCGATTTCTCTCCCGAAGCAGGTGGAGTTACAGGAGTATTCAAATTCAACATGGTTGACGACAGACCACAGGGAGTTTAAAATGGTTGATGAACAAGAAGTACCACACACATCAGGAAAAGCCGGATATGATTGGGACCCATATTCTGCACCCGTTCAACTTGCAGATATTCATTCTCCCAATATCCCCTTCCACAACTACCGACAAATCCATGTAAGTGAAGTTGCATGGGGAGAAGGTGTACGAGCAATCTCATTACGCAATCTTCCTGAATGTCCTCCACGATGGAGTGATGTTGCTCACTACTGGTATGTATCAACATTCGCAGGATACATGTGTCAGGAATTCCTATCATCGCAACTTTGGGTGAAAATAGTTGCGGCGATTCCAATAACCCTTGCCATTCAGTATGGTCTTGGGCTTCTTGGTATACACATAACTGTGTAGAGTTGATTATATGATATTAATATCATATGAACAGGTGAAACAAAATGAATGTTAAATTCGGTGGAAACAACGGAACGGTGAAAGGTACGACAACCGCAGCGTATGTTGTTGCACTTTCTGTTGAAGGGAATGGTGGTCTTACAGGAAAAACCATCTTCCAGATTTCGAACCTGTCTGGTGCATCTACGACCATGTACTACAAAATCAATGGGTACTACTCGACAAGTAAGGACTGCGTTGCAACTGCTGTAACTGCGGAGACGAATATTGCAAACGCAACTCCTGTTGTGAACACGAGTGCCGACAAACCGTTTGCAAGGATTGACGTACTTGTGGAAGACCATTCTGGTTCCTGCTCATACCAGATTGATTGGATGGTTTACTGATTACTATGCCTGTTGCACACTGGAAAACATTTGCAGATTGTGAAAACCACATGAAGACACAAGAGGGTTACTCCGAAGAGTCAGCAAAGAAAGTGTGCGGAAAACTCGAACAGGTAAACAAGGCAGAACCATCGGTCAAAGAATGGGAATTTAACCCAAACGAAATTCTTGCAAGTCCTCGTAAAGTGCAGGGAATCTTTCATCAGCCCATCGTTGATAAAGATGGTGAGATGATACAGTCCTCTGGTATGAGGAAAGCAGTACCGGACTTCATGCACCTTCCTGTCCTTCACGACTTCCATAAAGAGCGTCCTGTTGGTGTTGCTACAAAAATTAAGGAACTCTCTGGTGGTCGTTTCTGGTTTGAAGGCGTATTGAAAGCAACCAAAGATGTTGATGACATTTGGGAAAAAGTAAAGACAGGAAACTATGACCAAGTTTCTATATTTGGGAAAAGAACTAAATACAATAACCAATGTTCTTTACCACAAAGCATGAGGAGTGGACCATGTATAACGGATGGTGTTAGATTGGACTCAATTTCCGTGTGCGACGAGAACGCACGTAATCCCCAAACTTCATTGGAAGTTATGAAGGCAAAAGTGGTGTACGATACTACTCCACAATGGGGAAGAGATTCAGAAGGAAACTTTGTTGAAATAATGAAATCCCTATCAGACAGGATACCATCTGAACATGAAGGTGGTTCCATTCATGGTCTATCAAAATTGGTAGCAAAACGAAATAGGGATATGGGTTCTGCTATAAAAGACACTTCATATGCACAATCTGTTAGGAAACTTCGTGTAGAAGACAAAGAGGAAAAGAAAGCCGAAACAACTTCTTCAAATCTCCAACATGCTTCCACTGATTATGCAGATGAAAAAGACATGGAGAAAGGATTCAAACTCTCTCATAAAGGAAAAACAGCAGATGCAGAATTGGTACATGATACCAGAAGACTTGCAAGAATATCCAACAAAATAGCAGAACCAGAAGAGGAGGAAGCGGTATCAGAAGGAATGAAAAACCTTCATAAATCCAAAGCCCGTCCTCGCAAAGTCCGTGTCACCGTTCAAGGTACAAAACGCGGTGATAATCCATCCAGTAATCTTGGTCTGGTAGATTACAAAGGAGAAAGTTCTTTCAAACCTGTAAAGAAATGTCCATGTCCAAAACAGGAAGCAAATACCATCTCAAAGGAAGTAGAGAAAGCAAATCCTTCTGATGAATGGAATGAAGATAAACCAACAAAGAAAGAGTCCACATCTGGACACAATCTCTATGATGGTACGGCAGGAAGTAAAGTCCATCCAAAATCAAATCGAAACGAAGCACAATCACCGCATGAAAAAGGTGGTGCAGGCAGAGCATCAAGAGATACCAATGTTCCTTACAAAAGACCAGAGGAGGAGCGTTCAACTGGTGCAGAAGCAATTATGCACTACGGGGCAGAAGCAAGCCATAAGAAATTCGGGAATAAAGAGGAAGCAACAGAACACCACACCGGGCAGTTGTTCAAACCAAGAACTCACAAAGCAAAAGGAGAAGAAAAGGTAAAGTTCACTGAAAACAAGGATAAGGAGAAGACCAAGAAAACCGAAGATGCAAAAACCCACATGCGTCAAACATTCATGCACAAACACGAGGAACAGCAAAGTCCAAAAGAACGAAAAGAAAGTGCAGGTGCAGGTTTAAGAAACATGACCAAAGAACACATGAGAAAAGGAGATGATGAAGGTGAAAATATGAGTGACGAAGAAATGGAAAAGGGTCGTACAGACCGTATTCCAGTATCTCGTAATGGAACAGTTACACAACATTCGTTAAATAAAGTTGTGGCACAGGTTCATAACAAAAAGAGAAATGACCCAAATGCAAGCCAAAGTTTTCTTGAAGATACAAAAACAGAGCACAAACTTCGTACGCAAGGTATGAGGTATTCTGATGAAAAACACAATGAACACGACACTTCCGAACAAAGTGCCGCTATGGAGGGGATGAGAAACTTGCATAAAGGAGCCGCAGAAGACCTTGCCGATGAAAACTATGATGAAGATGAGGACAAGGACTTCAAACATGCAAAGCCAACCGATAAGGAAGGCAGATGGTCGAAAGACAAAGACCCGAATGGAACGGTAAAAATGACCAAAGCAAAGAAGATGGAAGACGAAGACTCTGCCGAAGAAGTGCAGGAAGAGGAATATGAGGAGGAAGAAAAAGAAGTAAAAGATAAATCTCCCAAGAAAAATAAAGGCAAAGGCGTTCCTGCAAAGCATGAGTCCGAAGTTGAGGAGGAAGAAAAGGACGAAGAAGAGGAAGAGAAAGAAGTCGAAAAAGGTTCTCTCTCTGAAAACAGGCGTGGTAGAGGAAACCTTCGAGGCAAAGTAAATTATGGTGACCACGCTGTAAAATACGGAAATGTTGCAGATGAGGACATTGAACCAAAAGGTCGTACTGGTAAAACCCCATCTCGTCCATTACGAGGAAAAGCAATGGAAGATGGGCACCACGACAATGTTACAAAACTGCATGATTATCCGGTAAAACACCGTGAGCCATTCGAAGGTCATACCGAAGTTTCATGGAGTGGTAAACCCGATTCCTACGTCAAACTTGGACCAAAAATGTCAACGGTAAAGAAGGGTGATGAAGATACAGCATCCGAACTCTTCGACCCAAGCACAGTGAAAAAAGGTGAACACATGGTTGACGAAACCGAAACAGAGGACGTTGAATACGTCACCAAGGCACTCGTGCCGATTGAAGAGATTGACACGATTGTAAAGGCACGGACAGAGGAAATTTCCAAAGCCTACATGGGACAACTTGATGAAATCAAGAAAGCCTATGATGCAAAGTTTGTCGAACTCTCCTCACAGATTGAGAAGATGGAAAATGAAACTATCCGTAAGGGTGGTTCAGTCATTGTGATTCCAGAACTTCTCAAAGAAGGTACAGGAGCGCAGTCAAACGCGGATGCCGTCGCACAGTTACAGGCAGGACGGAGATAATATGATTGACACAAGTATTGTATCAGGGTTAAGGTTTGGCGGTTTCCCGTCACACCACCAGAGCGATGCCGAAATCATCGGTGAAATTATGTGGAAGGGGAAATACAATGGTTCTCCTGTCACTACCGCAGACCTGATTAAAGCCCGTGAGGCTTTCCTGTCTGCGCCCGGTGCAGGTATGCTTCCACTTGTTCCACCCATTCCCGATGAGTATATCCAGAAGGCTATATTCGAGGGTCCGGGTCTGAAACTCCAAAATGGAGCGACCACACAGGGCGAGTTCGACCAGAAAATCGAGCCAATCAAAAAGGCGATGGCTCGTGATGCAGAGCGTTATCAGGAAGACCTCTGCAAAGCAATCTGTTCCGAACTCCCGGAAGGTAACGAAATCAGGAAGGCACTAACGGCTGCAACGAGTAACCTCATGCACGTTATTGCTGACCAAGATGTGACCTACCTTTACAAGCGTCCTTATCCGGTACAGGCTCTCATTCCAACAGAAGCCAACAAAGGTAAGACCGCAAACTTCGACATAATTGGACCATACGACTTCGGTTCGGCTGCCTTCGGTACAGAAGACCAGTCCTTCACCGAATCGGATATTACCACGTACAACCGTTCACAGGTAATCAAGTACCTGTATGCAGTTGGGCGTGTGACCAAAGCAGCACAACTCGCAGGACTCGCACAGATTCCGGCTCGTGACGTTCTTGCAATCCGTATTGATGCGGCACAGGATGCACTACGAGCACTCCGGGAGAGGGCATTACTCGGTGTAACCCTCGATGTTACCAACACCACAAACCTGTTCCGGGCAACAGCCGGTTCAACAGACCAGTGGTATAATGGTCTCTATCAGGGTATCACCGCAAACACAGGTGCATCACAGTGTTGGGTAACTTCCACTGGTGGCACGTACGATGGTATAATGAAAGACCTCGATGAAACATACCGCACGATGGTCAAGTTTGCAATGCAACCAAACCTTGCAATATGTGACTACCGTGTGTTTGGTATCATCCGCAGAGGACTCATGGAATACTTCCGTACTGAACCAACCATGCAGTTCGCACAGGGTATCTCAAAGATCAACCTTGTGTTCCCGAACGCTGATGGACTCCCGCTTGTTCCGCATCCATTCATGCCTATGGGTGCAGGATACGGAAGCATCATGCTCGTGGATACCCGCCTGTGGGCAAGACGCTCACTGTGGCAGGACATGTACGAGGAACTTGCCAAGATTAACTTATCACAGAAATTCGTGGTAAGTGCATCTGAAACCCTCGTGGACAAGTCGGACATCAATGCAAGCACCTCACTTCATGGAGGGGTGTTCAGCATCGCCTGAGGAGGAAAGAAAATGGCAGCAATCGCAATAGCCCCTACGATGTTCAGGACAATGCACATCACTCCGATTATTGTTAAGGCAATTACCCTTACAACCGGAGACTGGATCAACCTTACCGGGATTGAAGGTATTTGGGGTGGGTTATTTGAAGTAGCATCTTCAACTAATAACACCGCCCCCGGTGCAGTAGCATGGGAATACGGGGTTGCGCTCGTGAACGGACTGGTTACCAGTACCACCGCAACATCAGTCATTATTGATGGTGCAAATGCACACGCAACCATCACCCGGCAGGTCCCATTCTACGGAAAGTGTAAGAGTGGAGAAATCATCGAAGTTACCGGAGATTCTGCACCGGAAGACGCCACCGCAACATGGACTATCCGGCGTGGATGCCTTGGTACAACTGCTGCGGCACTTGCAGACAATGACTACATTGAGATTATGAACCAAGTAACTCTTGCAAGTACCCCGGTTGGTACGGTTACTGGTATCGTATTCCCCATGCCATCAGAACCAATGGCAAAACTGTTTGCTTGAGGAAAAACACAAAAATTTTTGGAGGAAAAATATGTCATGGTTGTATCGTCTATTCAAACGAAATGTTGATTCGACGAGCATAACGCTCGATGCTTCCGTGACCGGAGGGTTGATAGTACCCTCTGTTCATGTAAACGCATATTCGCCAACGTACCTAACCTCTGCAATGTCAGCAGGTGTGTACGGAACCCCACTTGAAGATACAAGTCTGCTCGATAATATCCTTGTATCGTTTGCATCCAAAACAGGGACCAACAAAACAGATGCAGATACAAGTTCAATGGTCATGTTTGTCGGTAACAAGAATACCGCACACACAATACATGCAAAGATGCAGGGTATCCTCTCGTCAATGGTCATCGCATACAACGTCTTCGATGCGTATGCCGGGCAGTTCCATCTCACCATATCAGGGAGTATGCAGACACATGCCGCAAATGCTCACCTTACTGGTGTCTCCGCAAAAGTCACCATGTCTGGTTCACCAACCGTAACAACTGGGTGGGTTACTGCGGGACTGTTCATTTGGGATGGTGCAAGCACTATTACACAGATGGGTCATGTGGTAAGCATTGTTGAAGAGGCAGGTTCTACTGGTGCGCTATCAATGCTCCACCTGAATACTGATGTTGGTACTATTCCCTACTTCTCATTTGCAGGTGCAGATGCAAGTGGAAAGAGTATCTACACTCACACGGCAGCAGGGACACAACTTGGAACCATCAAGATTCTTGTGAATGGTGTAGCAAAATGGCTCCCGTTCATGCAGGCAGAATAATCATTTAATTTTTCAGAGGCGAAAAAAATGAAAACGGGACTAAATGTAGGCGAACGGTTAATCGTATGCTCGATACTTCCAAAAGAGGGGAATGTTGTTACGATTAGGTCGATTCGGGAACTCATCTCACGGCTTGGACTCACACCAGAAGAGATAAAAGAGTACGAAGTTGTTGAGAAAGACGGAATGTGTATGTGGAACGTCAAAGGAAACGAACCAAAAGAGTTTGAGTTTCACGATGTGGAACTTGCAATGATACGCAAACAATTACGGGATTTGGATGCGATGAGCAAACTCCATATGGAACAGATGCCTGTCTATGAAAAGTTCTGTACATAGGTGGATACAATGACATACGTTACATTATCCGATATAAAAGAGTTCATGGGATTCTCCAATAAGGACATGAAAATCAACGGTGTCCAGATGAGTGATGCCGAATTCCAGTCCTTTGTAGATGTTCATGTACCACAAATTGAGCAGATGGTTCATCGGTTTTGTAACGTGACTTCATTTGAACCAACATTACTGGTCGAATACAAAAGTGGTCGTGGTGCTTCCAATGACGATAGTTCCACTTCGGACTACCTCGATTCCGATGTTGAGTTCTATCTGAGGAACCTGTATCTTACCAACACCTTACCTGCTTATGCGCCCATCATAATCGAGGAAGATATGTCTGCTCCCACAGCAGCACCATCTTGGACGGTGCGGACTGCCCGTTCCGCAAGTGTTGGAGGGGATTATCAGGTATTTGGAGACAGTGAACTAACCTACGTTAGATTCCACAACAACATTCCTCGACAGGGAAATATGAACGTCCGGTTTACCTACTATACTGGATACTTGACGACCTCCAAGGAATACGGTGACATAAAATTGCAGGTACTCCGGGCGTTCAAAAACCTCATTATGTTGAAGAAGAAGACCCAAGAGGCATCGACGATACGGAACTATGCTGTACGAGATTATTCCCAAATGTTCGAGCCTTTTGATGAGTCTTCCATTCTCTCGCAATCTGAAAAAGATGCTCTCGAAAGGTACAGAAGGCTTCCACTTGACGGTCCTATGTTCTGGTGAACTCTAATGCCAATATCATTTCCAGTCCTGTCATACCTCTATGAAGGTCTTGAAGGACTGGAAGAGTTCACCGATTTACGCCAACAGGAAAAGGATGACATGCTCAATTCTGCATGTCCTATTATCGAACACCGTCTTTCTGATATGGCATATCTTGGTCAGTTTACGTGGTGGGGAAAGCAGGCGTTCTTTGACGATGAGACAAATCCACAACTGGATATTGGCGACCATTTAAAAGATGATTTTACTGTCACGTATGATGGTACAGCATTTCTCATTTCAAATTCAAAGACGGTTACTGGAGCAAGTGGCAAACCAATAAACCTATTTGAAGACCTGTTGTATCCCGGTTTTGGAGAGTACCACGTACCAACAACGAAACTCTCTAAAATGCGTGGAATAATGGGAGAGGAAAGATACGCATACGAAACAAGAACCAAAAAACAGAGAAAATCATTTGAGAGAAAATTGTTTAAAGGAAACCTGATGACATACTATTATCGGTATGCAGGAGTATGGTTCTACAATCAAAGTAAACGAGGAGGGATGAACACATCTCTGGTTTCGAAATTCCATGATTACATTGATGGTGCAATCCGTTATGGTGTTGAAAAAGCATTGAAGTCCAAAGTTGGAGAAGATGAAGTTGATGTTGTAAGGAGTATGCTTGGAGGAGAAATAGATGACTTCCTATGATGCTGTCGGTGATATGGTTGCAAAGATACGTGCAAAGATTTTAGCATCAGCCTTATTGAAAATAACAGATGAAAATGGGAATACCGTTTCTCCAACTATCCTTGACCGTGATGAGGACCCGGCTGTTCTTGCATCTTCACCAGAAGGATTACCTGCAATCTGCGTTCTCCTTATTGGTGACAAAGCCGATGCAATACACCCATACATTTCAACGTATGACTGGCTTCACCACTTCAATGTAATGATTGCAGGATATTACAGAGCAACAAGTAACCAGACGAGAGGGGAAAATATCTATGATGATATTGATACTCTCCGTCAAATTGCATTTGATTGTGCAGAATTGTTTAAAGGAACAGGAGCATGGTTTTCACCCGGAGTTGTAAAAGATGTACGATTGGAACTTGGATATTACGAAATTATTGACTACGTTGTTTACAGGTTTGTTATCACACTTTCCTGTGAAATTTGGGAGGTATAGATATGGTTGATACATCAGCATTTGCATTTGCAAACAGAGGCACAATCTCTCTGTCGAGTTCAGCCCCATCTGTTTCGGTAACTCTTGGAGTTGTAAAAGACATTGAGATTACGGTATCCGCAGAGCATGTGAATCTCTACGGATGGGGGAGCATCAAGAGGCAGGCAGTAGCCAAACATTCTGCGAAAGTTGCAGTTAAAATTGGGTACGTGAAGTTTGACCCGATTAAAACGACGGGGTGGCAGATGCTCGCATGGTCGCAGACGAATGGTACAACACCGGGAACCGCCGGTACATTGGTGGATACGAACTATGTTCCACTATTCACTGTTGTTGGACTGTTCCAGTTTGAAGCGGGAGTAAGCGGTTCACCGGCAGAGCAGAAATTGTATGCTACTGTTTCTGGTGTGTACTTCCCGAACTTCCCCCTGAAGACTGCTGAAGGACAATGGATGAAAGTTGATATGGTGGGTGAGGGTTCAGATGTTGTATTCTCGAATGTGTGATAACCATGGCTGACACATCATCGTTTGCATTTGCAAACAAAGGAATTATAAAAGTTACCGGGCAGGCTGTACCGGGCGGTGCATATCCATTGGTGATAACCCTTGGTGTGGTAAAAGACGTTGAACTTACCGTCTCTGCTGAACACGTAAATCTGTATGGTTGGGGGTCAATCAAAAGGCAAGGTGTTATGAAACACTCTGCGAAGGTTACGGTAAAGGTAGGATACATGAAACTTGACCCGGTGTACACAACCGGGTTCCAATTCTATATCCTGAATCCCACCGCAGTAACCACCGCAGATGGAAATTTGACCGACAGCAATCTTGTAAAATTATTTACCGTAGCCGCAGACTTTGTGTTTGAAAGTGGTACAACTGCACGAGGAACAGTAAGCAACGTGTACTTCCCCAATTTTCCATTGAAGGCGGCAGAGGGTCAGTGGGTAAAGTGCGATATGGTTGGGGAAGGTTCAGACGTTATATTCACCAATCCGTGAGGTATTATTATGGGGTTTGTTGAGGAAACATTTGCAGAAATTCCAGAACTGGAAAAACAGGAAATACTGAAGAATGAGAAAGTACGTGCTCTCATTACTCAGAAGAGTGCAAGAATATCTGAAAAGATGTATGGTAATGTTACTATACGTTTCAGGACTTCGGTAACAAAGAAACTGAGGAAGAGACTGGTACAGGCAAAACCATCTATTGCAGGAGACGAGATGGACGAATTCCTGTACAAGACTCTTGCCCTGTTATGTGTTGATAGTCCTTGGAATGACTGGAAAACATGGACTGTCTATGACGAGGAACTTCCTGAAGATGGTGTAGGAGCATTTGAAATCTTTACTGATATACTCGTGGAGGTTAAGAACCAAACCGAAAGTATCAAGGGCTTTCGCTGAGTCAGTAGAAGGACAACTACTCCTTGAAAAGTGTAAGGTGTTGGGTATGAGACCAAAAGATGTGATGAATCTCCCTGATGCGGAAAACAAGTTTCTCACATTTGCAATAAACAAGAGGAAGTAAAATGGCAGCAGCAGCGATTGAGGCAATAAATGGGTTGACAGGAGTTACGGAAACTGCGAACACTATTGCTAAAACTGCAAGTGGTTTTGCAGAGACTATAATGAAATCCCTATCGTCACTCATAAACATGTTCATTCAGCCTCTTGCGCCTCTTATGGTCTGGTTACTTCAGCAACTCGTGAGCGTCTTTTCGGGAGTAACAAAGTGGTTAGATGACCTCCCAAAGTGGTTTGATGAAAAGATTTTCAAACCTCTCTCAGACTGGATTAATAAGTACATTATTCAGCCGTTTTTGGATTGGCTGAAAGGAGTACCAGACTGGATAATGAAGTATCTTGTTCAGCCATTTATTGACTGGTTTATGGGAATCCCGAACTGGATTAATACCTATCTTGTAAAACCTTTTCTTGACTGGATAACTGGTGTTCCCGGTTGGATAATGAAGTATATTGTTGACCCGATTTTAAAGTGGCTTAGTGGAGTGCCAAAGTGGATTGATGACTATATCGTTAAGCCTTTCTTGGATTGGTTCAACGGTATTCCGAAATGGATTGACGATTATCTTGTAAAGCCATTCTGGAACTGGTTTAATGGAATTGGTAACTGGATTGATACCTACATCTCAAAACCGTTCAATGCTGCTCTTGGTCAAATATCGGGATGGATAGATGAGCATATTGTAAAGCCATTCAACGACTTTGTAAATGGTGTCGAGTCAGCGTTTCATGGTCTGGTAAACGGAATCATAAATTTAATTTTGTCCATACCGTTTGTTGGTGACGCTCTTAAAGGACTTGGCTTACACTCGTATGATGTTGGTGGAGTTGTTCCCGGTTATGGTGCTCAACTTGCAATCGTTCATGGTGGAGAGACAATAGTTCCACAGGGAAAATCTGTTGGTGGAAATGTCATCACCCTGAACTTCTATGGATACCAAGATGACAAATTCATCCAGAAAGTGAAAGACGTTCTGCGTTCACAAGGGACGGTGTATAACCTATGACTTCGGGTTCTATTATAATTGGAGATGGAACGACAGTTGTTGACCTTTCTACTGGTTCAAATGCCATCGTCCAATATGTTAGGACAAATCCTTTATTCATAATTCCTCTTTCTGGTGGAAATCAAGGAGTGATAAATCTTAATTTGCTTTCTGTGAGAATTACTGTCACGTTTGACCTTACCGATGGTATAGGTACTGGTAGTAAATTTGATAAATTGCTTACCCTTTCAAGTCTTAATACGAGTGGTACATTAGACCCATCTGTAACTCCCACAACAGTTGTTTTTGTTTGGGGTTCGAGAAATTTCAGTGTCGTTATTGAGAGCGTTACAGTAGGAACACAACCCGGAAAATTCAATTTGATGCAAGGATGTTCAGTGGTTCTTGTTCCAAAGAATGAGATTGTAATATGACCGTAGGTTTTGAGGCACTCCCAAGAAGCATAACAAGTGGCGGTTCAGTACGATTCTTTCCCCGTACCAATTCTACAAAACCTGTCATCGGGTATGATTGGGATTACGGAGATGCAACCGCTCACGGAACAACTGCAACTCCTATTCATGCGTATCCAACAGTTGTCACATACACAACGTATGATGTTGCACTTACTCTTACCTATGCAGATTCTACAACAGAAACAACTACCCATGTAAAATTCATCTCCTCCGATGCAATCGCAAATGTAACTGCAAGTCCTACCGATGGAACGAATCTTGCAATCTCCGTGTTCCTTTACGATGGGACAAACATGATGATGGCTCACCGTATTGCGTGGACTGGATGTTCATATTACCTTCTTGAACCTAAGATAACAGAAGATATTGATAAAATCGGAACTGCCACATTTACTCTTCTCGATGTGGGAAATTCAACGGTTACTGAACAGTCACTTATCAAATCAGATACCAGTGTAATCATAATAATGGGCAAGTCAATTATTTTTTCCGGTACTGTACGAAGGGCTATCCAAGATGTTACCAATGCTTTCGCCGCTACAACCCAAGTAAAGAAGTGGGATTTTGAATGTGATTCAGACCTTGCGAAACTCCAAAAAACAAATGTAGACTCCTCAATACTTTCTGTTGGAGGAGTACCAATTTACGATACTCCCGGAAATATTGTAAGAACAATTCTTACGCCGACCTCTCCTGCTCGTGATACAAGAGGTGTCATTAACTGCGTTGATACAAAAATAACGTACAAGTTAAATTCCAATCAGTCCGAATCTGTGGGAAACCAGTACGACCACATAATGAATATTGCCGCACAGAACAATTATGACCTGCGTTCTCGTCCTGATTATCTTGTATATCCTTACACGGCATTTAATGGAGCAACGGTAATTACAAATTCTGGTGCTGCGTGGACTACATCGGAGTTCGTTGGAATGTACGCTTTCTTTGTGGGAAGAACTGCACCGGCAGTAAAAACATTCACAACCGATTTTGCCTCTCATACTGACAGACTCCTTATCACTACTGCAAGCACGTTCTTTTCAGTAAATGACCGTGTAGTGATTACCACAACTGATACTCTCCCCACAGGACTCGTTGCAGGAACGTACTATGTAACATCCGTTACATCCACGTACTTGACCATTAGCACCACTCGTGGCGGCTCGTCGGCTACCTTTTCAGACAATGGTACAGGGACTCACAGTATAGGTTTAAATCAAGAAAAAGACGGGTGTGCTACTTATGGTAAAATCACAGCAAACACCGCTACAACCATCACTATTGCCTCTCTAATCGGTGCTTCTACTGCACCTTTGACTCTTGGGTACTTCATTATCTATCAGGGATACCTGATTGACTTTGCACAGGATATTTCTCAACCATCTGTTGTACAGAATCTCAATGCAAATTCTACCTGCTTCCAGTACAACGATAACGACGATAAGAAAAAACTCTCCACCAAAATTGTTGCACAGGGAAAGAACTCTTCTGGAAATACAATATCTGTTTCCGTTTCTGGTGTTCATGCGTATGATATAAATAAGCAGTTCTTTTCCGATTCTACCTTTATCACCAAACTTTCAGAGGGTTATGTGTACAAAAACAATTATCGGGTATCTGCTGCTTCGAGAGCCGTGTCCGTTAAGACTTCTGCTGGTGGTACTGCACTAACATATTCAGACCCGACTGAGTTGTATGTAACCGATACCTCACAGTTTATCATAAATTGCAGGGTACACATAAATGCTGCACCTTCAGAACAATTTTGTAAAGATGTTGCTGCTGGTTATCTTTGGTTATGTGCAACTCGTGGTGGTGTTTATTCAGAGTTTAATACCTATTGGAGTTATTCTGTTTCATCAAACGGATACTTTGTAATAGATAATGCAGATGGATATTTGCAAAACGGAACCATGTTCAGGGTTACTGCTGACGTATTTCCAAGTGGTGTAACAGCAGGAACAATCTATTACGTTGTTGGAACGATTTTGAATACCTCGACAGAACCCGTTTATTTCTCTACTGCCGTTGGGGGAACACCCATATCCATAGGTTCTGCCGGGACTAATGTAGCCATCGTAAAGATTCTCAATGAAGGGAGTGGAGGTATTCCAGACCCGAACCCGACAATCTGGATGTACGGGTGGGGATTGGTAATTCCAAGTGGTACGACTCTTGCAGTTTCGACAGAGGGTGCTGGTGCAACTGCGATAACAACCATTGACACTCCATCGGAAGGTACTGATTCAAATGGTGTTGCCTTTACACAACTGCATATTTCCGCTTGGTTAACAAGCGACTATTCCGGTAAAGGAATGATAATGGCAGGAAAGTTGTACGTTGACAAGGCAAGTTATGTAGGAAATACTGCTGTTCTTATTGGAGAAGAACCGTTAACCATTGTAAGCAACGGACTTGATACCACGTATGGATATTACATTGATGTGGGTGACCCGACATTACGGGTTTCAAGTGCTTCGAGAAAGTGCTATCCTCACGGCATTGGTGCTCTGGTTGCCCGTACAAACTATACAGAAGCATCTCCTGAAACTGGTTCTCCGATAGCATTGTATGGTCTGCATATTGATACCAGAACTGTTGATTCGAGTATCACGTATTCCACTCTTGATACCTATGCAACCTCTCTCCTTCTTGGTCTTGGAAACTTTTGGATAAAAGCGACTACGTGGAGTCCTGTTGACTTTGCGTATGTTCTTCAGGTTGGTGAATATTATGAAGGACAACAGAGTTCTCTTGCTCGACCTATAAAAGTTGGTGACAATATCACTATAACACAATTTAGTGGTAGTACTCCATCTGACCCGTATGAAGTTGTTGAAACTTCAATAATTGGGAATGAAGGGAGAATCATGCTTACTCTTGGAGACTTTGAGAAAAATGCGTACACGTCTTTGTTGACAAGTACCAACTCTGTTAACAGGACGCTCACGTGAGGTAGAAATGGAAATATCACTCGAACTTGTTATAAGTGTTGTCGGGTTGGCTATCCTCATAGCAGGACTCAACATAAAGTTGCATGAAAGGATTACGAAACTTGAAACAAAGGTTGATTTATTTTGGGGAGCACTCCAAAATAACATTCCTTCGATGCTGATAAAAGGCAATCCTGTTGACCCAACAAGCAGTCTTGGCGTTCTTGTTACCCGGATGAATGACAAGTCAATTACCATACCTGAAATGTCTCAACTCAAATGGCTACTCGAAAAGGAAATGAAGAATACAGAGCATCTTCCCGGTGAACGAGTTGCGATGGCATTGATGATTGCAACCATTGAGGCAAAGGCGATAAAATGAAAACTCCCTGTGGTCATCAGCCGGAAGAGATGGGAAATAAATGCAGGAAATGTAAACAGTACGCATGTCCTGTTTACGTCAATGTACCTCCACCTGTGAGTAAACATCATGACTTTAAATCCAGACCAACAAGATGAAGTCCGTGAGAAGGTCATAAAACAGTTCGGATTAGAGTTCGTGCTGAAAATGGATGCGTATTACGCTGAGTTGAACGACATTAGAATGACCTGCTGTGACTCCTATGAGTTCCTTGATAAAGTGGTTGCACGATACGAAGGACAGAACCACGAACTTGTTTTGGCGTCAATTTTATACGGTATGCGTCAGGGCGAATTATCGTATGAATATTTTTTAAGGAGAGGATTAAATACTGAAACAACCAAACCACTTCCAAAGTTTGGTCATGCACAATGAAAAAGGGATTTATACATTCAGAAGAGACGAAGGAAAAAATACGGGCAAAACGGGCTTTACAAGTAGTAGTTCATTCAGAAGAGACCCGCCGTAAAATTGGTAATGCAAATAGAGGCAAACCACGACCACCAGAATTACGTGCTCGTTTAAGTGCTGCATTAAAAGGACGCAAACAAACCGATGAGCATATACGTAAAAATAGAGAGGGGCATAGTGGTTGTAAAAGTGTCATGTGGAAAGGTGGTATATCTTTTGAACCGTATTGTGTGAAATTTAATAACGAGTTTAAGGAACGAGTACGTGCTTTCTTTGATTATTGTTGTGTAGAATGTGGCACTCCACAAACCAATGTAAAATTACACATCCACCATGTTAATTTTAATAAACAGAGTTGTTGTGATAATACAAAACCGATATTTGTTGCTTTATGCCACTCCTGTCACTCTAAAACAAATTATGACCGCGAGTATTGGGAACAACACTTTACAGAAATTATAAATGGATATTATGAAGGTAGATGTTATTTACAAAAGGGTGAACTTGGATATATGTATCACCTAAAACAAAAAGAGAATAAACCATTACCTACTTTTGGACACGCTACTTAAGTTCACATCCACACATCCAAGTATATACCTCTACCAAGTACGCCCCGTTCTTCTTATGTTCTGCTACTTTGTCGTATGCTTCGTGCGGGTCTTTGTGTCTGGTAATCTTTTCAATTATTGGACTGTCCATGTATGCAGGTTGGTAGTGTGCAATTACCATAAGCGGTCTTTCTGATTTTGTATCCTTGTATTTGTTTTTCATTTCTTCACCTTCTTTTCCAATAGAAACTTGGACAGTTCTCTACTTTCTTTGGAGAATACGTACACTTAAACTCCGACTTTTTACACCCCTGTCCTACAAGATGATTTGCGCAGGGATGGTTTCGTTTCTCAACTCTCCGTTTGGTTGCCATCTTCTTCTTGAACTGTCTGTTCCTTTCCTCACGATCCGCAATATTTTCCAGTTTCTCTTTCAGTTCGTCTGGATGCTTCTCGTAATAACAGTGGTCACATTCCTGTTCGTACCACATGATGTACCGGGCTTTACAGACTGGACATGGTTTCTTTCCTTTCTCGAACATTAGGTTGCACAAATCACAACAGACTTTTGTATCCTCTGTCCATGTGCAATATGCTTCGAGTGAGATGTACGCTTTCCTTGATTCGTGGTTGACCGTTAGTATTACAAGAACTGGTTGTCCTTTTCGTTTCCCGGTCTTGAAAACTTTCGGTTCCCCATCAAGACGTATTCTCTGCTCACCGTGTTTCTTTCCACAGTAGAAACATACTGCATCAGGAGTTCTTGCATGTTCATCCCTGAACGCTAACCATTGGGGAGTTCTATGCCATTTAGAGAGCGTCTTTCGTTGGTTCTCAATTCCTCTGCGTTGTGGATTGCTGGTTTCGCTCATCAAAATACCTCTTTAACCTCTCCCAAGGTTTGTCGAGTTCTGTTCCTTTTGCTACGACAATCTGAAAACCATTAATTTCGTCGATGACTACCATTCCCATCTGTTCTGGTGTTGGTGCTTTCGAGAAATCTATTCCATCGTATGCAGTATCCATCTTATCACACATGGTTCCCCTGTGCATCATCATATATGGACTACACTTTTCTCCACATTCGTTACATATTTTTTCCATATTGCTTTGAATCTGCATGGCGATTTCAGTACCATACATAAGCGAATCGAAAAAACAATCACTCATTTACCCCACCACCCGTAACATCTTCCGAATACTCTTGCATAGAACCGTTGCCATGTACTCATCTGCATATACTTCATGCAGTAATCCCATCGGGCGCATGTACCACAGCGTTTCATTCATCCACCACCAAGATACGAACTGCTTTCTTCCCGTCATTCATGGTAAATATGTCGTGTCCTTTTCCCATGACATGCAGAGTATATATCCATTCAAGTTCAACAGGATAATTATTTACGCCGTCCCGCTTTGAGAGTTCATCTACAAGTTCTTTAGTTGAAAACTCCGAAAGTCTGTTTGGTTCTTCTGGTCGGTAAAATTCTTCTGCAAGACTGCTCATAGTTCCTCCTTCTTTCGCAGGGATTCTACAAAATCGGCTGAAAATTCGTGCATTGTTGATGCACAACACATGCACAAATCATCGTGTCCTTCCTTTCCCCTTGCATCTATGAACTGTTTTGATTGCTCATTATGCCATTGAATTATTGCATCCAGCACTTTCTCCGTTGCATCCTGCACACACGGCGGTACGTAATTTATACAATAGGGAAAATTTGAACACCCAATTTTATCACATTGTCCGGTTGTATCTTGTGCTGATGGGAGTGGACGCTTCCGTAAATCAATCTCGTCCAGATTGCCACTCATGATCTGTGATTCTGTGATGATATATTCCGGTTCCTTCTGCTCTGTCATTTTTCATCATCCCATAAAGATTCATATTCGATTTGTGTATATGGAACGGCATTTTTCGCTTCTTTGGAGCAGTCAAACCACGCATAATCCCCTTCACATACCCACTCATACGGGTTATTACAGTTTTTTTGTAATATCTTTTGACAGTATCCATGAGAATCTATACAGATATTCCCAATTTTTGAACCTCTGAAATGTTTGCGAGATTCAATAAACCCTCTGCAAAAATCTTCATCGTGAAGATGTGCTCCTTTTATCCAGAGAAAGCCATACTCATCACATGGAAGAATAAGACGGAGTTTTCGTTTATCTATG
>Ga0209777_10003081_pt1 | contig 21117 bp, 24 predicted proteins | sample FrelakmetHBP12HB_FD_187147 | JGI IMG/M metagenome (GOLD analysis project Ga0209777, IMG submission 187147) | Freshwater lake sediment microbial communities from the University of Notre Dame, USA, for methane emissions studies -HBP12 HB (SPAdes)... | ecosystem: Environmental > Aquatic >...
AGACGTTGCGTCGCGGATAAAACCGGTAAATCCTGATCTCTATCATCTCGCAAAAACGGTAATGAATGGGAAGCGGTAAAAATCCACAATCTCACAATCCAAAAACATAATTTCAGATGTGCAGCAGATACGGAAGTGCGATCAGCGATACCAGGACAACCAGCATGAGGTAGCTGACGGCACCGGTAACATAACTCGAATATTTCAGGAGCCCGCGGCGGTCGAGCAACCGGTCAACGCCTTCTTTAAAGATATACCCGCCATCGAGCGGGATCATCGGGATAGCGTTGAATATACCAACATTGAGATTTATCCAGGCACACCAGAAGAGCAGGTGCACAACACCCCAGAAACCCTCGAAGGGGACGTGGTAGTAGATGGTTTCAGGTGTTTCGAAAGCAAGGATGCGGAGGAACTGTACACCAGAGTCATTTGCGAAGGGGACGATCAGGAACTGGAAAAATCCTATCGGAGATAACATTCCCTGAATCACTGACAAAACTGCTGTGCCGTCATAGTACTCAACACCCATAAATCCACGGGTCCTGTCCGGAATATCACCTGGCCAGGCAGTAAGAGTGAGAGGGTAATCCTTTACGATTTTATCTTTTTCAACAGTGATGGTCAGCGTCGTGCCGGGTTTTGTGGTGTTCAGGATTGTCGAAACATCAGCCCGGCTGCTGACGGGAACACCGTTAACTGCGGTTATTATTGATCCCGGAGGAATTCCGGCGCTGGCAGCGGGATAATCCTTATAGACACCATGAATGATCGGCTGGGTGACAGGGACGACAAGCCCCATGCACAAAATAAGGAGGACAAAACACGAAAATCCTACAACGAGGTTATTCGTGATACCGGCCCCAAACATGCGGATCTTGGCCATTCCTTTTGTCCTGTCAAGTTCCTCTTCATCGGGCTCAACAAAAAATCCTATAGGGATGACGGCAACCAGCGCCCCCATGGTCTTCACCTTGATATTCTCCACCCGACAGAGTATCGCGTGCCCGAACTCGTGAACAGCAATGGTGATGATAAACGCCAGCCAGACTGCTAGGGTTGATGGAACATATTCGTTGATACCGGGGAGGAGCAGTATGTTTTGCGGTTTGTAGATCCCGGTGGGTTCCGGCTGGACGAGCAGGGTATAGCGGACAGAAAGAAAAAGCATGAAGGTGATAAAGACCGAAACGATGATCACGGCCACAACACCGGCTGTCCCGTAGATCCGGAAAAACGTGCGGAATGCGGCAAATTTGTCGAAAAACCCGATCCGGTTCGTTTTTATTGCCATAATCGGGCCGTAGAAGGTGATATGATCCTCCCAGAGTTTCCGTGAGTGAATATAGTACGCTATCGCTGCATAAACAGCAATGAGAAAAATGATCAGGAGGATCCAGTCCATTCTTTATTCATTGTATTGCAGGCCACATAAAACAATGGCTAGGTGCAATCCGACGGGGAACCCAGAAGAGATATCAGAAAAACTCTGACAACTGGCTCTGCTGTTTTTTTCCCAGCATCGCAGATACGGTCTTCCAGCTCTTCCGGGCAATGGGAGGGGGGCATTTGTGTTCATCGATGTATGCAGAAAGGAAGGCAATAGTAACCGGATCCGAAGGATACCCGCTTCCGATATTTCCGTATTTTTTTGAAAGTGCCATTATCGCCCGGTCACGGGTAACTTTTGCGACTATGCTTGCTGCAGAGACTACCTTGAATGTCTGGTCAGCGTGATGCTCAGATACGATCTCGCAGCTCTGTTCAAGGTAACTTTTAACCATATCTGCATACCGGAACGCATTCACATCACAGGCATCGACATAGGCAACAGATGGTGAAAGCTTGTCAATGACCTGTGCATGTGCCCTGGCAACGCAGGCATTCATGGTGATACCCGTGCGGATCTCATCGATTTCGTGCGCGTCAATGCGTACCGATGCCACCTTGAACCGCTTCCTGATAATGACATAAAGACGTTCCCTCATTTTAGGGGATAGCAGTTTGGAATCAGCCACCTCAAATTCGTCAAATACATTCTCAGAGGATACTCCCACGGCAGCAACAACCATTGGGCCCAGCACAGATCCCTTTCCTGCCTCATCCACTCCACAGATCACATGGATTGGTTATTGCGCAAATTATTTCAATGCCGATGATGGTAACCGGTAGTCATGTATATTATCATCGTGGGGCTCGGGGGAATCGGGAAAACCCTGGCAAAACAGGCAGTCGAACACGCAAACAATGTTGTTGTCATTGACCAGGATGAAACCCGTTGTAGCGACGTTCTCGAGCATTATGATGTACTGGCAGTGACAGGCAATGCCACCGACAAAACGACGCTTGAGGAGGCCGGGATTGATCGGGCGGATGCCCTAATTGCCACCACAAGTGATGATTCTGTCAACCTTATGACCTGCTGGCTCGCAAAAAAATTCCGCGTTCCCAACGTGGTTTCTATCGTCAATCAGTCCTCACACTCGGATTTTTTCAAGGAAGTCGGGGTCAGGATAAGCGAAAATCCTGATGAGCTCGTAGCATCTCGTCTCTACTACTGGACCCAGAACCCCCAGCTCCAGCAGCTTGCATCCATTCCTGGGGGGACCATCTTTGAGATTGTCGCTGAACAGGGTGCACCTATTGTCGGGCATGAAATCCGTGAACTCAAGGTAAAAGACTTCGTATTCATTGCAATCCGCAGATCCGGGGGTGAACTGATCATTCCAAGCGGCAATGTCAAAATTCAGCCGAACGATATCTTCACGGTTTTTACAAAAAAAGAAGCAGAAGATGACTGCCTGCGACTCCTCAATAAACAACTCAAAAAATCAGCGGATTGATGCTGCAAGTGCACCCAGCTCAAGCATCAGTTTCGGGTTTACCCGGATAATTTCTTTTAGTAAGGAGAGTGTGGTGAAATCCGTAAGATTAAGTTTCGAAACGGAGTGGATGATCTCGTTAAGTTTTGTATCGGGCTGTTTGATCAAGTATTCCTTAATGTGGTAGTTACGCTCGATGGATTTGCCCATTTTTGCTTCACGCCACGTTTTGTCATATACCATGAGAGCATTTTTCGAAACATTACCCTTTGCGATACATTCTGCTGCAACCTGAGCGGCGAGTCTTCCGGTATACATACCGTTATAAATCCCACCTCCGGTGAGAGGATCGACCACACGGGCTGCATCACCGGTAATTAACAGGCCATCTGCAACGGTACAGTCAAGAGGACGGCAGACAGACACACCACCGGCAATATATTCGATCGGTTTCCCCTGAGGGAATGTCTTTTTCACAAACCTGTCAAGGTAATCCTTTGCCCGGTGACCCTGCCCGCTTTTTTTACCGGAAATACCTACCCCGACGTTTGCAGAACGTTCACCTTTCGGAAAAACCCAGAGGTACCCTTCAGGTGCAACTTCGTTGCCCAGATAAAAAACAGTCGAGTGTGCGTCGATGTCGATATCTGCCATAACATACTGGACAGAACTCATGATCTCGCGGACAGGGACGGTAGTATCAACACCACACCACCGGGAGAATTTTGATTCAACACCATCAGCAGCGATGACAACATCAGCAGTAACGTTCATTACATGGCCGCAGTTCTCTATCTTTGCTCCTTTGACACACCCGTTTTCCATGATGGGGGCTGATGCACGGGTCTTGACAGCAATATCCGCCCCGGCTTCTGCTGCCTTCCAGACCAGCTCACGGTCGAAGATTTTCCTGTCGAGGATGTAACCGACTTTGTTGCCTGCGAGATGAGACTCGAGTTTCATCAAAAAGCCATCGGGAGCTACAATACTCGCTCCGGTCATCTCAGCTGAGATCCAACAGGGATCAGGTTCGATGAACTCATGAAGGGCTTCCTTCCCGATTCCTTCGGCACAACGTATCGGGGTCCCGATTGCGGGGCGTTTTTCGACGAGACACGCAGTGAGTCCTTTCTCTACTGCTGTTTTTGCGGCAGTTGCCCCCGCCGGACCACCCCCGATGACCAGAACATCATACTTATTTTTCATCCACGACCTCCAGAGCACCCAGAGGGCATACTTTTGCACAGATTCCACAGCACGTGCAACCCTTCTCAACGCAGAGGTACGCATCAATCAGTTCAAGGGCACCTTCCGGGCAGACTGATACACAACAACCGCAATATCCACAGATATCCCGATGTACTTTGAGCATTGACTAATCATGTTGGTGTCCTGTTTCATTAATATTTACGATAAAATGCGTGGACGCGATACCGTGATGTACAGGACATCAGACGAGAGAGAATGTACCGTACTTTCCTCCGCCACCCGGGTGCAGAGTGACATACCCGCTCCGCAGGGCTTCAATTGCATCAGCGGTTTCTGCATGAATGGCGCGGATTTCGGGAACCGGGGCATTGATAAGCACCTCGATCTCGTTGCCAAACATGCTGATGAAGCGCTCATAGAGGGATATACACTTCTTCGTGTGTGGCGATGAGACCCCCTCCATTGTCTGGATGATCTGGCCGAGCGGAATAATATGGAGATAGGGGGGACGTTTACCGGGCTCACCACCAGAAGCAAGCTCCCGCGCACGGTCATACACACCTTTCTTGATGATACCACCATCAGCCGGGCACCGCCATTTGTGCTGTACCGCCTGTTCCAGCGTATACTGGGCAAAGCAGCGGGTGCACGCCGTGCGGTTATATTTCCCTTCTTCAGGGAAGAACCCTGCATTCATATCAATTTCTCCTTTCTTCACGCACCGGAGAACATCTTTAACCGTTGGTTTTCCAAGCCGAAGACGGTTGAACTCACGCCCTATCTTCTCCGGTTGGGGACTATGGGCATCTGAGTTTGAAAGGAACGGCACATTGTGGAGATCCGGAATCGCTGCACCGTACGAGCTGTCCGCCGAGAGACCGAGTTCCAGAAAATCGATCGTTTGGCTGCCGTAACAGTCAGCAACGCGATCAAAATACGCGAACATTGCTGTCCACGGAGTAAACGCATGTGCCGGGCCAATCATTGCCCCGACTTCGTGCACATATTGTGCGATTTTTTCACCGGACAGGTAGACATGCGGGCGGCCACTGGAGAGAAAACTTTTGCACTTTCCTTCTAAGAGTCCCTGCAGTTCATTGAACTGCGAAAAGTCCTCTGCCAAGACCAGGTGATGCACCCGGCGTTCGTCTTCAACTTCGCCGGTCGGGACGATGACAGTTCCGGCATCATTCTCAAGAAACGGTTCCCAGGTTTTCCGCCATGCCGGGTGGAGCGCGTCACCGGTTCCGAGCACTTTAATGCCCTTTGTTAAGCAGGCTGATAGCAGGTGCTCCGGTTGCATAAAGCGGGAGACAGCCATCGAATACGGGGAGTGTATATGCAGGTCAGCGTTCGCTAGCATATTTACCCGATGTAGCTCAGCTCTTCATCCTTCTGTATCTTGTTGCCTTCGACTAATCCTTCGATGACTTTTTCCATCTCGGAAGCACGGTCATTTAGCTTGGTAGGATCGACCGGCACATCAATCAGTCTTGAGAGTGTTGCAAGTACGTTTGCCGCACTCATCGGGTCAACCAGGTACCCACTCGTTTCGCCCATAAGGCATGCTGCATCGATCCCACGCTGGGCAGAAAGCCCGAGCATGAGTCCGGCTGCACCTATGATCCCGCCTCCTGGTCCAGCCCTCTCAAACGTAACTCCGGCCTCTTCCAGTTCCGGGCGCAGCTCTGCACGGTTCACAGCACCCAGCACCCGGGGCTCATGTACAAGGTGACCGACCCCGAATCCGCCAAGCGTGTAAATACGTTGTACCTTCAGCTCCTCAGCGATCACGCAGTACTGGTCGGCAAGTAGGTAGTGCCCTTCGTTCGAGGTACTCTGGTGATCACCAACGAGAAAAATAAGGTCTTTTCCTGGAGCCCGGTAAAAATAGAGTTCGTTTCGTGCCAGCCGGGCAAGACCATTCTCTTCAAGGATCACCTGAGGAGGAAAATAGATCGAATGGATCTCCGCAATCTTCTCGGCACCCAGCATGTGGATCATGTATTCGGCAACAAGTTTGCCCACCTGCCCGATTCCGGGGAGTCCTTCAATCAGGATTGGATCAACAGGTTTCTTTTCTTTGAAACAATCGAGATACCGGATAGAGATCTCCTTAATCATTTTTTGCCCTCCTCCGGTATTTACCGTACCTGTCCTCGAGGGAAAAACGTGCAGGGTGAACTATGGCAGTCGGCTTGCCACACACCGGGCATGAGGTAGAAAGGGTATAGGTATGATCTTCTGTGCAGTGACGGATGTGACCGCTCATTGACTCTTCCCGGATTTCGGTTTCTTGACGAGTTTGCCCTCGCCACCTGACTTTTCCATAACAGCGATCGCTGCATTGGCCGCTTTCTCAATCGCTTTCTCTGCTTTCTTATAATCAGGAGCGGTCACTTTGATCCGGTAAGTCGGTGCGCCAAGATACAGGATCTCAATGTCGACCCCAATAATTTTAGGCTCAGCACTTTTCAATGCCTTTTTGATTACGGATATTCCATCAGGCAGGGTTGAGGTGAGATATAGGTGCCCTGTTACTTCGACTTTGGGAACTTTGACATTCTCCTGTGCCACATGCAGAAGTGTCTCGGCAACCTTCTTTGAGAGATTAAGTTTTTTGAGTGTTGTTTCGCTGTCAACCACAAGATCTTCAAATACCGGATAAAAAGCCCCGTATTTACTGAAAATCTCGTTCTCAAGAGCAGGGGCTGGTTCACCAGTCTGTTCTGCTACAAAACCCAGCCACTTCTGTGCTTTGCTCTCGTTCTTCCACTCTCGAATTTTTTCGCGGCGCTGGTGTTCATTGACATCTTTTAAAGAAAGGTCAATGTGACCACGAGTCCTGTCGACGTTGAGCACCTTGCAGACAATCTTCTGTCCTTCACGAATGTGGTCACGGATATACTTGATCCAGCCGGTAGCAATCTCAGAGATGGGGATGAGCCCCTGACGTCCACCATACTCATCCAGCGATACAAACGCGACAAAGTCCTTGACATTCTGTACGGTACAGACAACCAGTTCCGATTCCTGTGGCCACTCTCTGTCCAGCATGGGAGGAATCACTTGAGCTCTGAGAGGATCTCAGCCTTGATGCTTGCCTTTCCCCCGGTAGGAAGCGCAAGATCATGCCCGCAGACGACACACTTCACGACAGTGCTTGCCTTTTCAAATACCGTCTGCTCGTTCTCACAGTCTGGACACTTTACTTTGAAAAATTTACTTCGGTTTTCCCGAACCTCGCGTACCATTATGCGCTCACTCCGTCAGCTCAAACTTTGCGACCCGGTAACCCTTGCGCAGATGTGCCTTTCCGCAGGTGACACAGCGGTACCGCACGTTTATTTTTTTCGTCGGCTTGTCGCCTCCGGGCACTTTTGAGAATTTTCCCATATTGCCTACTTTTCCTCTGCGGGCCTTCTGGCGGTCAATCCAGTGAAGGCCGGTTGTCTTGCCTTTTTTTACCCTCTCGACCTCATGCATCTGATGATTCCTGCAGTGAGGACAATAGGTGTTGAATTTTGCTGGCATTTTCATAAAATTTTCACCGATAATTTTGATGTAGAATACCAATATTATTTACAAAGATTCATATTTAAGACTATGTTGCGTTCACTTAAGACCGCAGCATTCCGCTCAGGAAGCGTTATTATATCTCCCTTTGAGAGAGCATAAATCCTCCCATCAATCCCCATAAAGGATTCCATGTCCTCTAACACCCGCACAAGTACACAAGGTAGCGAGAGAGTTGCATTTGCCTTTGATGTTGAATAAAAACTGGTTGCTATACTCGAATCTTCGTGCTGCTCCATCTCGGGTTCGCCATTTTCAACTATATCTGGAGTTCCTATACTTTTTGCACGATGCGGTACATTGTGAAGCAGGATGCCCTTGCACTGTTCAATACTGGTAGTGACGGTGTCAAACATCTCTTTTTCACCTGGGACCATCCTTTTGACTTCTCCACGGTCATAATAATTGCCTTCCGCATGCATGATAGTAAGCGCGAGAATTTTGCGTGATCGTAGTGCAAAAAGCTCACGCAGCGTCTCCTTTATCGCGAGCGTTTCCTCAATAAGAGAACGGGCATCTTCAGAGAGCGGGTCTTCAAAAGCATATACTTTGCTGATAAGAGTGGCAAGCTCCTCATGCCCCCGTTCGAAGAGATCGGGGGCAACTGCGGTAAGTCTTCCCGTCTCCCGTTCTGAAAGCAGAATGCTGCGCAGATCGTCTAGCCCCAATGGCCCCATCATCATCTCCCTTTAGATAATTTCCGCAATGCCACGGCAACAGAGGAACACTGCTACCGCTTCCGGTACTGTAGTGATGCCTTTTTGGAGTTCATAAGTACTTCCGAGCATCGGTATCGTGATCGGATGGAAAAGGTCTACCCTGACATCCCGCATTGAAAAGACCACTGCATCCACGAGCGGTTCAAAGTCATGGAGATCCCGGAGTTCAAGGGGTTGCACCCGCATGCCGCTCCCTCCATGCAGCGATGTTGGCATCCGTATCAGCCGTTTTGTATCAGTGGTGACCGGCTCATCTGCAAGAGCCGCACGGGAAAGGAGTCGTTTTTTAAATTCCCCTTCCTGTTGTATGAGGATAGCGTGGAGTACACGATTCTTTACGATCATGCTCGTGGGATGGCGTTCGATCAAAGCGATAATCTCCCCCCGGCTTTTCAGGAATGTGGTTGCCGAATCCTTGCCAATTCCCTCAATTCCCGTGAGATGCGCCATTGCTTCATCTTCGGTCAGGGTTCCAACCCAGTGTATATATTCAAGAAGCGTTTCGCGATATCGCATCTGCCAGCCTGGAGATGCAGGTCTTTTTCCGGATAGCATGGCGGCAGGGTCAATTCCGATCCCGCAGACGTAGTCAATCAGCTCCCGGCGTTCAGCACTTCCCCATCCCCGGAACGCGATATCCTTGACATGCACATGGTACCCACGGCCACCGGAAAAGACGAGTTCTATAGTCTTTGGATCCATACCAAACTCAACGGTGAGCATCACTAAGAGCTTCTCAGTTTCCTCTTTCACTCTGGCCAGCATCTGGTCATAGGGACCTCGCACGATGTGATCTGCATCGAGATCGAAGATCAGATCTGCCCCGCACCAGCCTTTCTCTGCCATGGTTCCGGCATCCGGTTTCTCGTAGTATGCCGTTGAGTAGTAGGAATGCTGGGGCACGAGGTTTTTGATGAACTGGAAGAGTTCATCCCTTCCTGAAAAGCCGACATGCCGGCGCATCCGGAGAGTAGTTGAATGGGGATTGAATAGCACAAAACCCCATTCCCGCTGCTCTAGCGATGATGGAGCAACAAGAACGGTTTTTTTATAATAATCAGTGAAGCGCTGTCGGAGAAATTCGGTTGTCGCCGGGTTCATGGCAGCTCCTTAATCATATAGGGTCCTTTGCGTTCATAGCCCTGTCTCCGGTAATAGGGGCGAACGCCGATACCACTCATAATCGCCAGACGGGAGAAACCTGCATCAAGGGTGATCTCTTCTGCCTGGGCAATGAGCACTTTTCCAAAATTCCTGTGCTGCCATTCCTCAGACGCAGCATCTTTCCCCACCGGAACGGGGCTTCCGTATACATGGAGCTCCCGCAGGAGTGCGGCATTCTCAAGTTCAGCACAGTATACACGGGAAGGGAACCGGAGCCGGGTAAACCCGATTATTGAATCATCGGATACCGCAGAGATAAAGTGCTCTTGCCCACCGCAGCACGCATATTTCAAAACGCGTATTTCTGATTCCGCCATGGCTGGAAGTCTTCCAATCTCCCGGCACCGGATGCAGCGGCAACGCCTGCCGGTTGCCCTCAGCCGGTTCTGGGCAAGCTGCCTGAAATTGGAGTGCCGGGAACCGGCAACGATCAGTTTTGCCGGTATATCACGCTGGATCCGCTGGAGCCGGGTATACTCAGGGATAAGAGACTTGGCGTATGCTACAAGATCAATCATATCCTCCTCACTGTAGGGCAGGTATGCACCCCGATTCCAGTGCTCTTCGATCTCCGAACCCGGGGTAACAAGAGTAGGATAGATTTTGAGGAAATCCGGCATGAAACAGGGATCGGAAAAGAGTGTTTCGAACAGTTTTTTATCCAGGTCAATGGTCGAGCCGGGAAGATTGGGCATTATATGAAAACCCACTTTCATACCTGCGTCACGGAGGAGTGTATTTGCTTCGACCGTATCTGCCACAGTACACCCTCGCCGGTTATACGACAGGATAGTATCATCGACATGCTGCACACCAAGTTCAACTTTGGTCACGCCAAGGCGCAACATCCGATCAATATGCTCACGCCGGCACCAGTCCGGGCGGGTTTCGAACGTGATCGCAACGCAACGGATGGCAGAGGTCTCATTTTCTGCCTGCATTGCAGCCACACCCCATGATTCAGCTGCTGCTGACCCAAACGGGTAGGTGTTCATCGCTTCAATGCAGCGTGATACAAACTGCTCCTGGTATTCCGGCGTCCGCGCAGTCATAGTACCGCCCATCACGATGAGCTCCACCTTATCTATACGGTGCCCGAGGAGCTCGAACTGCTCAAGCCGGGCATGCACCTGGGCAAACGGGTCATAGGAATGCTCCCGTGCCCGCAACGCTGCCGGCTCCTCTCCTGTATAGCTCTGCGGGGATTTGTACGGGTGGGCTGGTCCACCCGGGCATGGCAGGCATTTGCCATGTGGGCAGGGCGCAGGAGACGTCATCACCGCAACAGGAGCTACTCCAGACAGGGTCCGTGAAGGTTTCACAAGCAGGATCTTCCGGAGGATCTCCCGATCCGCAGGTTGAGCAACCGCAAGAATAGCAGAATTTTTGGGAACAGCAGGCAGCCTGTATTTCCGGCAGATATCGATCTTTATTGCAACAATAGCATCATCACCGGGCTGAAGGGTGAGGATGCGGGAGATCATCTCCCGGAACGCCATCTCCTCATCCATGACAAAATTTAATGTTCGGCTGCAACTTTTGTGGATGCAGTCTCTGAAGAATAGTTCACCACAGGAATATGACGCCCGTGGATATGGGTCACAATCTCATCTCCAAGCGTGAGAAGAGCATCTTTGTGGGCTTTCTTGTCCTTGTGAATATGGACCGGGGAAATTTCAAGGGAATTATAACGGTCGGTTCCGATTTCTTCACTGGTGACGCCTTCGTAGTACTTCTTGATGTGAATCATCAACATGTGTAAATGCAGCAACTCTTCCTTTTGCACACTATCACCTTCTGCAAGCTGATTCTATTTCCTGTGATACACATATACCTTTTTGGTGAGGTTTATAACAGGAAACCTGCATGCTACGGGATCGTTCGTTGCGCTGGCAATTGGGGATGCATTGGGTGCGCCCCTGGAAGGATCGGCCCAGACTGAATCGTGGGTGACCGAAATGCTTCCCGGAGGGCGGCATTCCCGGAAAAAAGGACAAATTACGGACGATACATTACAGGCAATGGCTGTCGCTGAATCGCTCGCTGCATGCAGGGGATTTAACCAAAAAGACCTTATATCACGGCTACTTCGCGGGTACGAGAAACGTCCGGAATGGTACGGCCCGACCTCTTCTGCTTTTTTTGCATTGGTCAAATCCGGCACCCTGCCGCAGCGGGCCGCATGGCTCGTGCACAAACAACGGCATGGCAGCCGTAGCAATGGGGGTGTAATGAGAGGATTTCCTGTCGGTATCTTCTATCCCTCGCCACACGTCTACGATGTGAGTCTAGCGTGCTCGCAACTTACGCACTTTGATCCTGTTGCCGCGCATTGTTCTGCCTGGCTGAACGTGATGGTGAGCGATATGTGCCGCGGTGTTACCCGAAATAAGGCATACCGTCATGCACGCTCGCTCTGCACAATTCCGGAAGTGCATTCGATACTGGGAAATTATTCGGAGTATACACCTGTTCCCTCGCTTGACGCGGTGCTCTGCTCGCACGCATCCCTGTCCTGCTTCATGAACGCCCACACACTTGAAGGTGCAATCCTTTCGGCGATTAATCTCGGGGGGGATGCTGACACCGCAGGCGCCTGCTGCGGTGCACTGGCCGGGGCGTACTGGGGGCTGGAAGCCATTCCGGAACGGTATAGCCGGGATCTTGAAGACTACAAAAATATCCTGCACTGCGCAGAACAGCTCTGGTATTGGGCAGAACATTCCTTGTAAAAATTTCACCGATGCATGAGTATTGGTTCCGGATCATCTGTACCTTGGTTTCAGTATCAGGGTGATGATCGGGTTCCCGGAGTAACAGGACCAGCATATCCCAAAGCACGAGGGGGTAAAGGTCACCTGCGGATACAATCTAATTTCATTTGAAAGGGTACATAACTGACAAAAAATACAATAGTACTCACTTCATGACAACCGCTGGAAACTATTTCCGTTTGATACGGGTTCAGGACTGGATAGGGGGATATTTTTTCCTTCCCCTGATTGGAAGCATTGCATCAACCGGGATCTCGCGGGCACTCCTTTGGACTGCAGTTGTTTCCATGTGCCTCCTCGCTTTCTGTTTTGTCATCAATAATGTGGCAGACACCGAGATCGATCGCTGTCATGGAGGCAAATGCCAGTCCAATAAAAATCCGCTGGCAACAAATGGTATGACCCTCCGCGGTACCTGGTTCCTGATGACATTTCTTGCCATCGTTCCGCTGGCAATATCCCTGTGGTCAGGCGCCTTAACGTTCGTTTTTGTCATTTGTGCCCTGTTCCTGTTTACAGCTTATTCGGTTCGGCCATTCAGGCTCAAGGAGCGCTATCTGGTAGACCTGGCAACGCACGGGATCATGATGGGGGGGCTGCTGTTCGTTATCGGGTATATCCTGCCGTCAGCAGGAGTTTCCATCCTATCCCCGGACTGTCTCGTACTGACCACACTTTTTACCTGTATTGGATGTATGGCACTCATTGTTCACCAGATCGGGGATTACCACGAGGATTTCGGGCATACTCCTACAAGCGTTGTCCGCATGGGAAAGCCATGGGGATGGCGGGTCTTTGTATTCTTTTTTATCCTGTCGCTTGTTAGTCTCGCGATGGTCCATATGGTTATCTCCCTCGGAGTGTGGGTTCTTTCTGGATCAGTCGGCCTGTTTGCGATTCCCCTCTTTTTACTTCGGGGTGAGATACAGCACGATTTTTTTTAGTGCCTGAAAAAATAAAAAAAATCTGCTAAAAAAATTCAGACAGCAGAATCGAGCCTTCCGGCGCATGCACTCCAGGGATAAAAATACAGAAGCATTTCCATCAGACATGCATGAAAATCATTCCAATGATACTGCACGTTGTTACATTATGCTCTATTACGCCGGTTTAATATCGACAAGCTTTAACACCCGCCCTTTCTCGCAGTTATCCGAAGCGTTGCCCAGCACATCAGCGATGACGTACTTCTCTCCTTCCACCACGCCATCCGGGTGGCAAAGCGGGAAGCTCCGGCAATCGCTCTTGTTACAGGAGAGTTCCAGCTTGAACTTTGAATTGACAATAGCCATATCAGCATTAATAAGCACCGTGATCGGTGCCTCCATAACCTCAACGGCAGTGGCACCATTGAGATGGACCATGCATTCATGGTGAGTTGTCCGTACTGACACAATGCGGTATTTCCTGCCTGTCTGGAGGTTATTGCACGCCTTTTTTACTTTGCAGGTATCGCAACCTGCAACTTCACCTTCGTAAATGAACTCGATTCCCTGTTTAGCCAGAACCGTGCCCACCAGCGTCACTTTTGTTTTTGCCTCAGCCATGCAACCATACCTCACTCATTGTAAAGCATCTGTACAAGTTTCTGTGCTGATTCGCGCGTTAATCCCATATCGAGTATTGTGAAGCGCTCCGGACGGATAGTCTTTGCCAGGAGAAGCGCCTCAACTGCAATTTCATCATCGATTCCAACATCAGCGGGAGTTACCGGGGCGCCGATGTTTTTTAACGATGCCCGGATTCCCCGCCAGTCCCCACCGTGCAGGTACATGGAAATTATAGTCCCTATCCCGCAACTCTCACCATGAAGCGCCTTGCCAGGTGCGAGCTTATCAAGTGCATGGGAGAACTTATGTTCGCCACCGCTTGCCGGGCGGGATGAGCCTGCGATGCTCATCGCAACACCACTGGACACGAGTGCGGTTGTGACGAACCACGCTGATTGCTCCTGGTGTGGTTTGATCAGATGGGCATTCTTTACCAGGATCTCGGCAGTCATCCTGGAGAGCGCTATCGCGTACTCACTCATCGGCTCTCCTTTAACCCGGTGGGCAAGCTCCCAGTCAAGGATCGCGGTGTAGTTGGAGATCACGTCTGCACACCCAGAAGCAAGGAGCCGGTGGGGGGCGGAGGCTATGATGGCAGTATCTGCGACAATTGCGATTGGTGGTTGGGCATCCAGCGACGCATGCCCCTCAACCGTAGGCACTGATGCGCGGGAGGATGCAATACCATCATGTGATGCAGCAGTGGGGACAGAAATAAACTGGAGGTCGAGATTGTACGAGACAATCTTAGCAGTATCAATGACCCGCCCACCACCTATACCTATCACAAAGTCCATACCTACCGCAGCTTTTTGTGCCCTCTTGATGATTGAAACACTGATCTCTTCTGCAATAAATGGCTTCACAGTATAGTCTTTATTGAGTATCTGCCGGACATTGTTTCCGGCAAGATTCATGGTACTCTTTCCTGATATCAGGAGCGCTGAAGTACCGAGTTTGAGATCTTCACAGACCGATGGGATCTGCCTGAACACGTCATGCCCTATAACAACATCGCGTGGCAGCTGCATCCATTTGGACTTGTCAAAAACTTTCGGTTTGAGTAATCTTATTGCATCTGCGCTCATTCTGATCATGGATGATTAGTGATTTCATATACAAATATTACATCGATCCCATCAGGATGGGACAACCTTATAACATAGTTGACACGCTCACCTACGCGGTAATCCTGGTTCTGGGTGTATATTTGTTGTATCGCTGGATGTCGCAATCGACCTGGTTTTCTGATATTGGATTCAAAATTGATACCAGCTTTATCCTTGCTACGCTCCCCTTTGTCGTTCTCGGAGGGGTGTTGCGTGTTGTGCAGGATACCGGGATGATTAAGGGTAACTTCCAGTTTTTGCTCGTGACCCCAATAATCTACTTCGTACTCTTTTTTTTTACCATCAGTATGCTGTTTCTCTCCCGCTACATTACTCTTCAGGGATTTACGCAGAATTTTCTCACATTTTACGCTTTTTCAGGCATTATGTCGTCATTTGTTGTTTCACTCATTCTGCTTGCATGGGGCATCAACCATGCCCAGGTTGATCTCTTTATCCTCTCTATCATCCCTATCATGGCAATCACTGCGACACTGCTGGTCTGGGCATGCATGCGCTACGTGCTCTGCTGGAAATACGTCACCGACCCGCTCTTCCTGATACTCATTTTTGGTCAGCTGCTGGATGCAAGTGCAACGAGTTACGGTATAGACCTTCACCCGTCAGTCCGGTATATCGAACAACATGTCGTTGGTTCTGGTCTTATTGAGCTGACCCATACCGCATTTGTGATGTTCCCTTTAAAACTGGTCGTGCTCTTCCCGGCAATCTATATCATGGAGCTGTACCGTAAAGAGGCAAATCCCGCATTCTGGCATCTTGTACTGCTCGCCATGATCGTTGTAGGGCTTGCACCAGGAATCCGGGACATGACGCGGATGGTACTCTATGTCTAATTCCCTGCTGACAAACGCAATAATTGTCATACTCCTCCTCTTTTGTGCTACGATCACGGTTGGATGGGTCGGAACGATGCAACATCCGGCAATCGGCGAAAACCTGATGAAACTATTCGAAAAGGAAGTCGCAGGTCAGATAATAGGGAGAGATTCCACGGAGATCTTCGTCAAGCTCTTCTTTAACAATCTTGAGGCATGTATCCTGCTCTTTTTAGGAGGAGCATCGTTTGGAATTCTCACGATATTCATCATGAGCCTGAATGGTATTCTCATCGGAGCAATCATGGAGATCGTGCATAAAGATCACTCTGTGGCGTTTATCGCCGCCGCGATCCTGCCGCACGGTATTTTTGAGATTCCTGCGTTCATTATTTCCGGAGCACTCGGCATCCTGCTCGCCCAGTCACTTATCAATGAGTGGTATAACGGAGCAGACACTGCAGAAAATGCGAAGATATTCGCCAGAACGTTCATCGTGTACGTAATACCGCTTGTGGCAATCGCCGCTTTTATCGAGGCTTTTATTACACCAATTATCATACATTTAGTAGCTTAGAGGATCTGATTCATGGATGATGACGCGGGTGTCCTACCGTTAAAAGAAGACTTTTCTGCATGGTATAATGATATTTTATGGCGGGCAGAGATCATGGATGTCCGCTATCCGGTCAAGGGATTGTATGTCTGGTACCCCTACGGGTTTGCCATACGGAAATACGTGTACCAGAGACTCCGCGATCTCCTTGACCGCGATCACCAGGAAACACTTTTTCCCCTTCTGATTCCTGAACAGGAATTTATGAAGGAGGCCGAGCACATCAAAGGATTCGAAGATGAGGTCTACTGGGTAACGCATGGCGGGACAACTCCCCTTGATGTGAAGCTGGCGCTCCGCCCGACAAGCGAGACCGCCATCTATCCCATGTATGCCCTCTGGGTCCGCTCACACGCGGATTTGCCGATTAAATATTACCAGATTGTAAACACGTTCCGGTACGAGACGAAACAGACCCGTCCACTCATACGCCTCCGGGAGATCACGTCATTTAAGGAAGCCCATACGGTTCATGCGACATGGGATGAGGCAGAAGAACAAGTCGAGGAGGCAATCCGACTCTACCGCGAATTCTATGACGGGCTTTGTATCCCGACACTTGTCTCAAAACGCCCGGACTGGGACAAGTTCCCCGGCGCCGATTATACGATCGCCGTTGATACAATAATGCCCAATGGCAAGACACTCCAGATCGGCACCGTGCACCATCTTGGCGATCATTTTTCCCGGACATTCAACATAACGTATGAGGATAAAAACGGCGAGCAGAAGTTTGCACAGCAGACCTGTTACGGCATATCAGAACGCTCAATTGCTGCTCTGATCAGCATACATGGCGATGACAGAGGACTCATCCTCCCGCCAGCAGTTGCCACGCTCCAGGCAGTGATTGTCCCGATTACGATCGGAAAACGCCATGAGGATGTGATGGCCGCAGCGCAGAAACTAAGAACAGATCTCACCTCTGCTGGTTTTCGGGTGAAACTCGACACCCGCGACATGCGCCCTGGTGCGAAATACTACTGGTGGGAGCTCCGCGGAGTCCCGCTCCGGCTTGAGCTGGGGCCAAGGGATCTTGATGCAGGAAAAGTCATGGCAGTGAAGCGGACCGGTGAGAAAACATCAATCGATCTCGCTACGGTAACAGCGGGGATAATTCGCGTATTTGACGAGATCACGGATACGATCGGTGCCCGTGCGGAAGAGAATATGAAATCTCGTCTCTGTACTGTTGGATCCCTGGATAATCTCAATGCAACGCTTGATTCGGGCAGAGTGGCAGTTGTCCACTGGTGTCAGCAGCGGGAGTGTGGAGACGCTATTGAAACAAAGACGAACGCGAGTATTCTTGGAACCAATGTGCGTTCGCAGTATGTTCCAGCCACAGATGGCATATGTATTGTTTGCGGGGAACAGGGCAAACCAACACTGGTTGGAAGAGCGTACTGAAGATTGGCCAGTAAAATTACGCGTCCTTTTTCACTTCTTTTTTTCTTTTCTCTACACGCTTTGACGAGCAGCGAAAAAACACTCATTCCTGATACCTGATGCCTTTTTAAACCCCGTTCTTTTTTTACTGGTAAAGAACATAATAATAAATAATCATTAGAGGCGGCAGTAGTGAATAAAAATCCAAAAGATACTGGCTCAATATATCTTCCCGAACGGTACAAGCAGCAGATTGAGGCAAAGAAGCGACGGCGCCTTATTAAAAAAATTGTCGTAATCTGTACATTTGTCATACTATGTAGCGTGTCATATCTGATACTGAGTGGAGCACTATCTAATTCACTGAACCAACCCCCGCTCTTACCTCACGGGTCCATAGTATCGGCCCCAGAAATTTCACCACGGTCTCCATCTGATGAACCCACAACCTCTCTGACCCGGAACATGACCCCCTTGAGAAACACCGACATCATCATAGGCAAGGGTGTACCCGATCAACAGATCCTTGGTATGCAGTCCCTGGACAATGCAACTGCTTCTCTTCGTCAGGACTATCCGGCACCCGCATATACTCTCATCAGTGTGAATGTAACAGATTTGAACGCAGACCGTACCTTGTACGAGTTTACCATAAAACAGGTAAATATCTCACAGGATAGTACCGGGTTTTCGGTGTTTATAGATGCCAGAACTGGAGATCTCTATACTCCGGGACAGGAAAACGCCAAAATCACTGCGGATAAGGCAAAAAATCTCGTGATAGAAGCGTTTCCTCTGCTTCATCCCGACAGGGTCAGGGTGAGATACAGCAATAGTCCGGATTCTGTGCGGGCATGGGTATTTACCATGTACCGGGACAACACGACAATCCTTACTGGAGCATTAGACCCGGAGACTGGCCAGATTTTTTCATTCACCAACAGCATACCGTGGGAGGGGAGGCAGGCAGATCCCTTGCTTGATATTAATGCCGCACAAAAAATTGCAGAACGCTACATTTTCGATAAGAACAGGGCACCGCTTCCCCTCAACATGAGTGAGGCACGGTACAACCCACTGCGATTTCCCCAAAAAACGGTTGCCGGCTACTATGTTTTTATATATAACAGGATCTTTCAGGAAATCCCCTGCGATATGGATGGATTCACCCTTTCGATCGATTCACTAACCGGGGACGTCATTGGATATGACCGTCACTGGAACACTCCCGAAAGCGCATTTTCCGTCGCCGTGGATCCCCTTGTGACGCGATCCGGGGCAACGTTTGCAGTTTTGAAAAAGGCTCAGGAAAAGTACCCGGCATCAGTTGACGGACTATCGATCATTTCTGCCGAAATCAGATGGAAAGACGATCAATCGCAAGGAAGCATTCCGCGCCCGGGTAGTATCGTCTTGGCCTGGAAGGTAGTATTTACTGATGAGATTATCCGCGCAAAACCGTTGCCTTTGCCTGCAATAGGCTGGATCGATGTTCAGACTGGGAAAATCCTTGACTTTTATTACCAGCACTGACCCTTTTTTTAAAAAAAAAGAATCTGTTGATATATTCGATCAAAGCATAAACGTTCACGGGGTTTTACCCCCCCTTTACTTCGGCTCACCCGAATAAGATAATTCTCAAAAAAAGGAAATAGGTAATTATCGCCATAGTGCAGGGAAGGGGAAGTCACGGTATGCCCGACAATGAAAGCTGTCGGGTGATAAGAATCCCGCAGTGATGACTGGAGTGGAAACCGGCATTTCACCCTCCGTTATCAAGTGTGGTTTTACTAGTATCGCTATAAAAAAATAGCAATCAGACAAAAAAAACTGGAAAATTTTTAATAGATCAGCACCGGTCGCACACATACTCTACCGTGAGCTGTGTGTGGCGCATATCGCCACGGATTGATTTCTTCCCACCCCGGAAGAATAATTTTTTGCACTTTGCACAGTGCTTGGGTTTAATCTGATCCCACGAATTCATAGGGATCTCGAGTGCGAACGCTGTTTTTGTCCACTCTTCGGGTGGCTTCTCCGCATTCTGTTCATAAGTTGCGACAAACTCCATGATCTGGTGGGGAGGAACACCCAGATCGACAAATTTTTTAAAGACAAAATAATTGAAGATCAGCCATGAGAGATCCGATCGATCGAGGATTCCTTCATACTCCCCGAACGACTCATCAAAATCCTCGAGTGAACAGCCGCAAAGCGGGCATTTTCCGCCAACGAGCTCATCGAGAAAAACCTCTTCCAGGCACCCCGGGCATGTTGTGTGCGGGGATTGCATGCGTGATGTCATTCGTATCTCCTGAAGCGTGAAAGATTAGGGATATTCATCGGTAATGGGGTAAAACCGTTGCAGCAGCAGTAATTGGTGCTAGTATTGATCGGGTCTGCACATATAGGTATCACCAGTGCATGTGCACCCCGATAAAAGTTTTCTGGTCGGGACGAAATGTTAGTCGGCGGAAGGTTCTTCGCGTTCCATAACCAGAGAACCGAAAACCACTTTTTCGAGCACCTGCGCAACGTACTTGATGTGCATCGCTTTTTCCAGATCTTCGTTCCGGTGGATATCTGCATAAAGTTGGAGCCGCATCATTGAGAACCGGAACCTGTCGAGGGTGTCATCATCAAGTTTCATAGCCTCACGGTAAATCGGTTCGAGCAGGTCGGGAAATGCAAGCGGATTTTCAAGGCAGGCAATGACACCACTATAAATCGGGAGCGGTAATTCCTTTCCTGATAGAATCCGCAAGTAGTCCATATTATTCCTCAACAACTTTTATAAGCGCTTCCATGACCTTGTCAACAGCCACCCAAGTAGGGCTGTTTCCGCGCCGTATGATAAAAGGGCGTCCCTCATCCCCCGCTTTACGCATTTCGATGTCGATCGGGATTGCACCGAGGAATGGGACGGATAGTTCATCTGCGATCTTTTTGCCGCCACCCTTGCCAAAGAGGTCAATCTCCTCTCCACAGCGGGGACAGACCATGCCGCTCATGTTCTCGATAATCCCCAGTACGGGGACTTCAAGTTTCTGGATAAATTTTGCAGATTTCCGCGCATCAAGGGTCGCGACATCCTGTGGCGTCGTAACAATTACTGCGCCGCGGAGATTGGGGGCGAGCTGGGCGATGGTGAGCGCCTCATCACCGGTTCCAGGAGGAAGATCGACAACCAGATAATCCAGTGTGCCCCAGTTCACTTCGTTGAGGAACTGCTGGATTGCAGCCATCTTCATAGGACCACGCCAGATAATCGGTGTGCTTGTGTCCGGCAGAAGGAACGCCATCGATATGACCGAGAGCATCCCGGTGACGTGGACGGGTTCAATCATTTC
>Ga0209777_10003082_pt1 | contig 21112 bp, 22 predicted proteins | sample FrelakmetHBP12HB_FD_187147 | JGI IMG/M metagenome (GOLD analysis project Ga0209777, IMG submission 187147) | Freshwater lake sediment microbial communities from the University of Notre Dame, USA, for methane emissions studies -HBP12 HB (SPAdes)... | ecosystem: Environmental > Aquatic >...
GGAGCAAAGGTACGCATTGGAGTTTGCAGTAAAATGTGGGTCTCAAATTCACACGTGAAATCAATCGCCCGCGTCCATACCGAGGACTTGGTGTCCCCTTCGATGGGCACGCTGGCTCCCTGGCCTATGTTTATTCCAGAAATAGGTAACCGAAGTTCCCAATTTGCATCGGGTTGCGAGATGATAAAGCCATTCACCACCATGGGAAGGGGCCCAAAGATCGCCATTAGCATTGTCGAAATCGTATCCGTGTCCTCTTCCGATAAAGTTGCCGTAGTAACCGAAAGGGTGATTTTCATCTGGGAAGTCATGTGACCTTGCCACATACCCTTTGCGTTAACCTTGGCCGCGGTCAAGTCGTTGATGCCGGTATCGATGTACTCAATGCCAGAATCTATGATAAGAACCGAAGGCAGCCTTCCTACGTTTTCCGCGAAAAACCTTGCGAGGTATATTTTCCTAAGGTTAGGATCTGCCTTCATCTGCTCGTCGTAGGTAAGCTCCGTTACGAACTGCAGCCCTATCGGCGAGGCGGTGGAAGACAAATACCCCCGGTTAACCCCGTGGGGGTTAAAAAAGCTATCGATATAATTCTGAATGGCGGCCTTGGTAACCGTGACGGCTTTGTCGGCCATCTGGTGCTTAAGGTAAATATCTTCCTGATTAAGCGCGGCGCCATCAAAAACATAGCCTAGCGGTGGAGTAGGATTTGCCATTTTTACTTTTTAAATTCTTCAGCCCGTAGCCTGCAAGCAGTGTAGGCGCTAGATTTGTAATCTCCCGAGTAGTAAGTTTCTTCTACCCACTTTTTGACCTCATTAAAATCGATTTCTTCCGTGCTGGAAACGGGGTCGATAACCGCGTAATCAATCCCATCTACGGTGATGACAAGAAGATCGTTAGAAAAATCCCACTCAATTTTGATGGGCTCAGATGTCTTGATAACGCCGTGGGACGATTCCACCCGATATTTGGCGTGGACTTTTTGAAGAAATCGCATAAAAACCTCCATAGGATTCAAGTCATTTAATCTAGTTTTTCAGTTTTGGGCTGCAAAAGCGGGGCCGCCCCGTTAAGCACCTCGTGCATGGCATTCAATACTTGAGCCTGCTGTTCTTTAGGTAACGAAAGAACGGCAGACATTTCTCCCTCATTTATCCCCAGCACGCGAGATAGGCGGCTAACGGCGAGCTGCTTTCCTAGCCGCATAGCCCAATATGTGGCATCTTCTTTTAATATATCTTCTTCCGTAATCCCATCCAAGTGAGCATATTTGGTTCTAAGTACGTCAAGATGGTGCTCAGCTTCCTGCTTCTTCTCTTCAATGGACAGGAGTATCTGCTTCCCTTTTATCCCGGCTTTCTTCTTTCTGCGGACAAAACTCGCGGAGCTTTCCAACTTCCACCATTTGCGGCCCCCCACGTCGGCGTCTAAAAGCTGTGAGTACAATTCCAAAAGGCTCAGGTATAGCGCCCGAAGTTGCAGAACGTGTTGCCAGTAGCAAAACTTTTCGCTTCCCTGCTGCGAGGACGTCATAAAAAATTCAATTTGAGTTCTCGTGTGCCCAAATTTAAAATTATGAATTGGAGCAAAAGCCTCCAGTTTTTCAAGAATCATAGTAGCCCTTTAGATTGAAAATTCCCAGAAAGCGACGCGGATAGATACCCGGTTAGCGGCAAGGTTACCGGACTATAAATAGTTTCCGTAGTAAAATCCAACGCCTCGACTTGCTTTGCCCCAACAAAGTAGCCTTTCGACAACGAGTTGACCGCACCCGAAAATCCCGTAGTAGAATTAAAACTAACGGGAGATAACGTTACCGCAGGGGTTCCTGCATTATATTTATACAGGCTCCCGTCGTCTTTACCAAAATAACCCAGCGAGGCTCGCGTTAAATTGCATCCCACGGAAATGTTCGGAGTTCCAAAATTACTACCCGTGGGCGTCGTTACGGTTCCAGTTGTATAGTCAAGCAAACAAAAGTCACTTACTGCTGTACTTCGTACCAGTATTCCCTTGTCGATTGTTGTAGCCGTGGCCCTGTTCACAAAATCTGCAGACGGCAGCGAAGAGCTGGGAGTTACCGACTCGGTTGCCGTATCAAATTTCTCCACGCTTATGTACCCAGTGCCACTAATATCACCCCCAGCTATGAAGACTGATGTCCTATTGCCAACCCCACCCGCTCCTTGCCTAGCAGAGGCTAACCCGGTGAGGAGGTCCGTCACCACGCTGGAAGAGAAAACCAGTTTAGAAATGGTGGTCAGGTGCTCCGTGGCGGTTTTCCCCCCAAATAGGTACCCAGCCAAGGAACTAGCCCCCGCAGCACAATACCCGCGAGCGGTTATGGTAGGAACAAGGGAAACCGCGGTATCCGTGTCGCATAGAAGCGCCAAGATGTTGGGCAAGAACGCCCCATTGTTCCCGCCAGCTAAATAGGCACTGAGCGTGGCGTATGGGTTTCCCATACGGTAACTTTCCCAGAATATCTTATAGGGATAAGCCGAGACGGGAATTGCCGTCGAGAATTTTATGACAAAACCTTCTTCCGTATTGGCTTCCACCCCATAGGTGGGAAGGTACGCCAAGCCGATCTCCGGAATTTGCCACTGGATATTGACGTAAGCCGGTACAATTCCGTTGGGGTAAGGAAAGTCGTAGACTATGGTAGTCGACCGGGAGCCCGGCTGCAATTCGATCACGCCGCGTTTTTCCCACGAGGAACTTACGCCAGGAATGGAGAACTGCAGCACCCCGTCCGCATTTCCCGTCAGGATGAGTCCGTCTTCGGCGGGAAGTTCTGGGGGAAGAATTAAGTCAACATTTTCGACGGTAGCCACGGATGACGTCAGGCTGGCGTGGAACGGCGTTGCCGTGCTGTCTAATACTACGGAACCTCCTTGTTTAATTTCAAGGAGCTTATTAAGATCATCCCAATAAAGGTTAGCCGCGTGGGTCACCTTCTGATCCGCGTTGTAAACGGCAACGTTACCTAACGTACCTCCCATTTCAACCAAAGTGGCGTAGTTCATCTGCCCACTAACGTTATCGACCAGTAGCGTATTGCCTTGGGTGACGGGCAGGCTTGCGGGGGACAACAGGGCGCTCCAAATAAATCCCCCAGCTCCATTTCCAAGAAATAGCTGCCTCGCTACCCCTGGGGCCAAGGGAACATTTCCGGTCGTGTTAACATACGATGGGGTGAGAAGCGACCAAGCCAGTGCACTCGGCGTGCTAACAAAAATTCGATTGGGGACTGCAGTTAGCCCAGAAATGATATCCCCATCTGCAGCGTACCATGCCACTTGACCCGTCAACCCAGAAGCGACGCGTCCAGTGTAAATGAAGCTAAGGTTCCCATTGCCGTCCGTAGATAGCAAACTTCCTGCCGTACCGTCTTGTGCAGGAAGGTTGTAGCTGGTAGATGCTGCCAAAGCATCGGGGGACTTCAACTCTATATATAGATTACCATGCGTTCGGTTTTCGTAAAATCGAAGTGCCCCGCGATTTAATAACGTGAAGGCGCTATTGGCCTCATCCACGCCAAAGAACGCCGAAGGAGCTAACGTACTTCCCGAGCCAGATAGTGAATAGTAGGGAATTCGATACTGGTTGCCAGATAAAATGGCGGGAATGGTCAGAGTTGTCCAGTTGAAAAGCCCATTACCCAAGGAAGTGAGAACGTCTCCAACATTTCCATTTCCTAACGCCCCGCCCGTCGTAGCTAAGTATGAAGCCGGGAGATGGCCCCAGGAAAGGTTACCATGCGCATCTGACATAAGGACACTGGAAGCCGACGTGGTCAAAGGGCTCAGGGCGGAGCCCGTGGTTGCGTAGTAGGCTAGAGTGTTGGCTATGGAAGCCGGATGGATCGTCCCGTACGTAGGGTTTATAAACGAAGGCTGACCGTTGACATCTATTGCAAGAATTTGGCCCGAAGTCCCAAGTAACCAAGAAAGGTCTCCGGTCAACTTATCCGAAGATAAAACTCCGCCGTTGGCTACGTTTAAAACGCCAGCGAGGCCCACGTCCATGCCGTATAAAATCTGATTTTTTGCCGTAAAGATCCCAGAGATCAGCGCGGTTCCACTGTAGTCGGGAAATGTATAGACCTGCGTACCTGCGTTCGTGTGGGTAAATCTGCCAATTTGACCTGATATAATGAGATCCCAGGATGTTCCTACGGCTTGTACGATTCCCTTAGTAGAACTTGAAGTGGATTCAAGCCTTAAATTTCCCTCGGGTTCTTCACCGCCAAACACGACATCCGAGTAGAGTAACTGGTTTAATGCCTTAACCATATTTGTTTCTCACATAAATTTTAGGAATGCCTTTTCCACAAAAGGTAACATTTCCAGTATGTCTCTCTCCGTCTCTCGTGCATGATACGTGGGAGATCCCCACACGATGCAGTAAGTCATGTCTCGATTAAAGTGAACAAATTGATTTCCGATCAAATTCTTTAAGGTAACGTATCGATGCGCTCCTTTAGTTTTGTTCTTCAGCACTTCGACAGCAAACGCTTCCAGCATCTCAAGTTGGGTTGCTTCAGTTTCCTTATCTACTATCGCACGGACGTTAAATTTCCCATGGGCCTTCAAGATCACGGCATTTGGTGGCGTAAACGTTTTGGGGTCTGCAGACTTAAACTCCATGTCGATGTCTGGAGTTACCGTAAGGCCCGTGTAGAATGTAGGCGGAAGTTTAAGGTTGGCTAAAAATTTTCTGCAATTATTAGCTTCGGTTTGTGTAGCTAAAAAGTACACGTAGTCCGTGTTACCTGCTCCGTGGGGATCCCCACCTAGATACATTTCAACTTTACGCTGATGCGGGGAGAGGAATCTGGCATAATTTAAAGAATTTACATTCCACATTTGAAACGCTGGCTGCTCTGCCCCTGTTTCCTCGCCTTTGCGATACCGATACCACTCCTCATTTAACTCCCGGCGAAGAAACGTGATATTTAGATTTCCTACCGTTTTTGTATTAACTACCATCCCGTCAAATGGGGATACTTTTTTAAATAGCTTATTGGGAAAAGGCGTAAGTGAAAACTCGGCTCCGGTGCTGGTAAGTTCCGAAGTTAACTTAGCTACGATGCTTCCGCTAACAAAATACACCAGCGTTCCCACCACGGGATCAGCGCCCGCTTCCAAAAAGGAGAAACTTCGGTTAAGGAAGTTATTAATCGTAGTATTTTCCAAGGCATTTTTAAACTCGGTAGCTTTTACTGCGGGGTTTAAAATTAAAAGATGGGGATCTTTTATATTTAAAAGTATCCCTTTCTTCTGACGAAGTTCCCCCTCTTCCAAAGAAAGGTCGTCGTGGTCTTCCTGTTTATCGGAGGATTCTTCCTCTTTTGTATCCTCAGCGTCTTCCTTTTTATCCTCAGCATCGTCTTTCTTAACCGGAGCTTCGATAGGCTCCTCTTCCTGCTGAGTGGGTTTAAATTCCGTACTTTTTGGGGTATCTTTCTTCTCTGGGCTTTCTTTACTAAGACCCTTAGTTTTTTCCGTAAGGGTATCTAGGGACTTCCAAAGTTTTTCAATTCGTTGCTTTTGGATATCGCTAATTCCGGATTTGAACTGTATCTTATCAAGATTATATGCCAATTCTGCACGGGAGTTTTTAAAGTCCTTGATTTCCTTTGCGATCTCTTGTGGTGTGAGGTCGTGTTTTTCTTTTAGAATGCTGTCGTAACTTTCGGATAAGTTATCGATATGGTCGTTAATTTTATTAAGAGACAGGTCGATTTTATCTTCCAACGAGAGTCGCATTTTTGCGGGCTCGTCCTTGGGGGGCTCGACTTTAATGGGTATGGTTTTTTTAGCCTTAGGGGGCTCTATCGGCTCTTCATTTTTAGTGGGAACGTCTTTGTTTACCTGCGGGGCGAAAGGCTCCTCTTCTAGGGTGATTCCCTTTTTGGGGCGGCTTTTCTTTCCTAGGTATGTATCGAGGAATAACTGAATATCTTTGGGATTGAACATATCATAGTCGTCATCCAACGAGATCGGTTTTTTCGACGTGGGCTCGATCGGCTCCTCATCCAAGGAAAGGGTGCGCTTGGCATGCTTGGGCAACTCTTTAGTATCGTCTAATGAAATTCCTTTTTTAGCCTTAGGTTCAATCGGCTCCTCCTCGTCATCCAAGGAGATGCGAGGAACGTACTCTTTTGCTACTTTGTTTAGCTCCTTGATGGAAGGGGGCTTGGGTTCTTGTTTTAAAGTGCGGGTAAGACGACGTTTTTTCATAGACCGTTTGACCCGATTTCTTGCGACGTCGGTTTTATCTGCCTCTACGATTTCATACTCTTCGGCTATTTTTTCCAAAAAATCCATCACTTTAACTCCGGTTCCTTTTGAATATAAGGTACCAATTCACGCCCACGCGGAGTTTGCAAATCTGCCAGAATTCTTGGCTCTAGCTGGGAAGATAGCATTTTTACGTAAGGATCTTGCCCACGCCGGAACGCCGTCAAGGTGGCATCTGCCCTTTTTAAGGTACTTGAGTCCACTGATTTCCCCATGATGTGCTTCATCCGCTCGGACACCGGGCATTCCCCGACTTGGGCCGAGGTGGTGAAGCCCCATTTGGGGGGAAGCGTGGCCGACTTTCCTGGCTCGGAAGAGGCGCCCTCTTCTTCGCCTTTTTCTGGCGCAGGAGCTTCTCCGCCCCCACCGCCTCCGCCGCCGCCGAACATATCTTCTTCTCCTCCGCCTCCTCCACCGCCACCAGCGGCGTTGGGATCTTCCGTCATCAGCTGATTTAAACGCTTTCTCAGCGTGATGTCCTCCTCCATCATGGCCATGGCTTTATCCAAGTCATAGCCCGACGCCGAGGCCCAGATGCGAAGCGGAATGGGAACGCCTTGATCCTTGATCTTCTCTAGGATCTCCAAGTACCCAATGTCCTGCTCGGGGCGCATCGTATCTTCGGTAATGAGCCGGGGGATTACGAGGCTTTCTAACGGGATTTGCGTGGCTTGGCTTGCCATAACAATAGGAAATCCCCAAGAATCCAGGCGATCGTTTTCCCGCATACGCCTTTCGTACTCATAGGCCGCGGTGAGGCGGGATGGTGCGACGCGGATGCGGTTATCGATCTGGGCTTGGGTTCTTTTCTGAAAATTGTGCAGCCGAGCAAACGTCGGGAAAAGCTGGCTGGTAAAAATCTCCCGCAGCAACTCGTCCCGAAATGACGCCACGGAGCGGCCCAAAGACGTACGGGCGGCTTCCATCGTGGACACGTTAACGTCCCCAGACAGGTACGCTTCACTTACGCCAAGTGCCCGCATCTTAAGGGTACTGAGGAATTCAAACTCTTGGCTAATGCCCCAAATTGCCGTGGGATCCCGGACCTCGGAAACTTCCACCCCCTGGCGTACGGAAATGATCGCCCCGGTGGGGTCCTCGTCGGCTTCCATGAAAAGCGACGTGAGTGAAGAAAGCTCATTGTCGTTCGGCTCCCACGTCTCCTCAATGCCCGCGGTTACCAGCAAAATGCTGCGGTTCCTTCTCCTGACGCCAGTTAAAGACGCGTTCCACAACGCCATTTCATACGCCCACGCCGGAAGTATGCGTGAGAACAGGGATGTGCCAATATGGTCATATTGGTTAACCCGTCTGGCAATAAAAAGCGTATTCATGGGATCTAAAGGAAAATAACCGGAACTGTTTTGCAGCATGGCAAGGAAATCCTGATTCATCGTCTCTTTGATTTCGAGAATACGCGGATCGGTAGATCTTGCAAACTCACGCCAAGCGGGGCTGCTAAGCACGTCCATGAGGGGCTTACGCCCAGACACGGGAAGGGGCTGAAGTTTAAGCTGATCCGGATCGATGGGAACTATATTATCCCACATGCCAGTCGTTTCGTTAAAGGGAAGGGAAGCGGCTACTCGGCCAATGATAAGCTTTTCCCTCGAAATCATCTGGATTTCATGCCAAATTCCCGAAGATTCAATCATATCATGATACATCTGAAGAATTTTCGGATCATCTACGCCAATAAGTTCGTAAATCTTTCCCCAAGGAAGGGTGGAGAAGATGTCCACCACGGAGCCCGCGATGGAATCACGTAGGTAAATTCTACGCAAGAGCAAGTGAAGCATCGTAGGTTGTCGGGGAATCCAATCCTCGACTATGCTCCCCTCTTCAATCCGGTCTTTTTGCGGATTGAAGCGATCTTGGCTAAAACTCATCCCCGTCCCGCCAAGGTTGGCAAGGGTCTGCACAGAACCTATTGCTTTATTTCTAAGCATGTATGGCGGATTTCTTTGATCGAGGTATGAACCAAGAACAGGTTTTTTAAAATTAAAGTAGCCCATGCAAATCCTTACTTATTCAAAATGCGCAGCCGTTGCGTTAGGTACCTAAGGAGAAGATTCTTTTTATTCTTAGGTATAATCTTCATATCCACTAACAACGCGGTCATCAATTTAGGCGTAACTTGTTTAATAAATTCAATCCAAGTCTCGTTTTTAAAATCAAAAGGGTCGGTAGGGATTAAAGCCTGCTGTATTGTCGGAATAAGCTGACGAGTTTGCGTCAGCTCCGAAAATGAAACCTTAGTCGTCCCCGCTTTTGCCGTCTTAGGCGGCACCGTTCCCTTATCTTTTGCTTTATTTAATCTTTTAGCCCGCGTGGCTTTAAAGACGGCAGCCTCCACTTTCGCTACGTATCCCATAAAATCCCCTAACTAAAAGGATCGTCGTCGTCTTCTTCTGGTTTTGCATCTGATTCAGGTTGTCTGAGGTACCATTTATCGCAGGTGTAAGTCGAGGTCACCAAAGTCAAGCGCTTGGAGCACCAAAGTAGGTTAAAAGAAGGTGTGGAATGAATGCAGCTGTCGCATTGGGATTCCATTATTTGGCCTTTTTAACTGGAAATACCACAAAGTGTTTATTGCACCAAACAGCTTCCTTGCTTTCATTCAACTTCACCGGCTTTAAAGGAACTTTACAAATGGGGCACCGCGTAGGGTCGTTAGCCGCGACCTTATGCGCGGAGCCTTCCGTTAATTTAGTATGGTAACTTTTAAGCAACTTATCCACCGTCTGCTCGGATGCCAAGACAGTTTCCCACTCCCCAGAGTAGTAGAGATCAGTAGCGATTGCCCGCAAGCCTTGGGAGTCCAGCTCCGGGCAACGTTCTTTTAATTTAGCAATGATCTGTTCCATAACGTCCCCTCGACTAACCCTTGGCTTTTTGCTTCCCAGGAAGTGCAAAATCCTTCGGGGCATTCCCGGCAACAACCCAAGAGGCAAAAGCATTTACCATCGAAGCATTCTCGGTATGGTAATTGATGTCTTCCTGCTTGTCGTAAAGGGCCTTAAGCTCCTTGGGGGCAAGCTTCGTAAAAAGCGCCAGTCTGTCGTCCAAGTTTGCCATCTGATTATCGATGACGTCAATTCCCGTAATCGTCCATTTGAAGCCCTTGTACGAATGCGGGGTAACTTTGATGCTGCCTATTTTTTTCCAGTCCTCCACGCCCCAAACGAATTGATTGGAGTGGTAAATCCTAGACTCTCCCTTGGGTTTTCCCTTTCCGTAAAAGTAATTAAAACCCTTACCCGAGCGGTCGGGGTTGACTATGGTGATGGTCACGACTTCCTTTTTCCCACTCTGATGAGGATTAGGTCCCTCGTGGATCTCAATTATATCCCCCGGCTTGGCTTTCGTGGTTAAAGATTCGTGTTTATCCTGGGTATCCTCACGCTTAAACTGAAGAAGCTTCCCAGCAGTAACTCCGTATTTTTTTGCTAATGATTCGAGACTCATGTCGTTTTCCTTTATGTGATGTTCCCTACTTAATCTTACTTCCCGCCCCGCGGGATAATCGCCCCGATGGGCTTGGTGCCGCGCTGGTTGGTAATGGCCGTAACCACTTTGGCATTGAAACCCCCACCTCCCATGGAAGAGCCCGAGGTGAACATTTGCCCGCTAGACATGCTGCCCCCAGCCATGGCCAGCCGCCCTTTTCCCGACCCAAAGCCACCAATATACATACCGCGCTTATATTCAAACGCTTTTCGATAATCGTCATCCCAAAGATATGAAGATCCCAGAACCACGGCACGGAAAAGGTCATCGTGACCTTCGCCCTTACATACTTTGTTTCCAATCTCGGAAACCGAAAGCATCTGCCAGATGAAATGAAGGTAGGGGTTGGCATTTAATATATCCGTAATATCATCTGATGCCTTATCAACATCTGTCAGCGTAAGTTCTGGCTCCGGGACTTCCAACTTAGCTTGAATGACTTGGGATCTAAAATCAACAAAATCTTTATAGGTAAGAGAATACTGCTCGGCTTTTATCCCCATGTTGAGCAGGTCTTGAATCTGCGTCTTGGACTGCCACTGGTCGTACACGACGAGCTTGATCGGAAATATTTCGCAAAGCCTTTTAATAAAATGGGTGAAACACATTGACATATCAACGACTTCGTTCAGCTCCTTTTTGGGGTAAATTCCCCACAGCCCAGCGAGCTGAATCGTACTAAAATCGGCCTCTTTCAACTTCAGAAGCGCGATGGCAAACCCGCATTTATTGTACCCTAGGTCTACAGAAACGCAGTACGGGATGGTAGAATCCTTCGGAACGTGCTGAGCAGAAAGGTAGACCCCCACCGTTCCCTTTTCAACGAGAACGGGCCACTCCGGTCTGGGAAGCACCGCAAGCCGCGTAACCAGGTTCTCGTTGTCGAAGAAAGGGTCGGAAGAGTACGGAGGAACACTGCCATAGTCCCGAAGGTAGGTTTTGTAATTGGATTCCCTCTCGGCAGCCAACTCATCTGGGTTTTGCGCAAATTTGGGATTGACCTCCCAGCTCGCCTTATGGCTGCAAATCCGTTTAGGCTCTTTTTTACCTAAACGAATGAGGTGCATGATGAAGTCGGTCTTCGAGCTGGTAGACGATACTGCAGCCATAAGGGCCGTCGGAACGTCGTAGTGCCCCTTAAGGAACTTCTCCGCGGCTTCATTCCGGATGGTAAGGCTAGCTTTTTGATAAGCTTGGTAGGTTTCTGCCGCGTTGGCCCTCTTAGCCTGATCATTTCCAAGCCACCAGCCGATTTCATCAAAAAAACTTCCAATTGCCGTCCTACCGCGAGAGGTGTCAATGGATGCCCCAAGGTAATACCCGGTGATCTTCTTATGCGTGTAGCCAAAGGACTGCATTAGCCACTTGTTTAACTCCACACCTAAACGTTTTTCGTGGTGCTTTAAGAAATCATGGTACTGAGAAAACCACGCGCAGGTATCCACAGCCCGCACGAATTGGTGCCAAATGCTTTCATTAGCCTGCCCAGCTGTCAAGGCAACAAAACGCATGACTAACAAGCTCCCTTTTAAGAGATTGTAGTAGGAAGCCGGGTCTGGGATTTTTAAAAACCGATGGAGATGGTAGCTGGCTAAAAGGCCAGCAATAGCAGACTTTCCAGAATTATGATGCACAAACCCGTCAGCGGTGTAAACGTTGGTCTCGGGGATATGGACATCCATCATAGGAAGATCTGGGCCGTCCTGAATATCCTTTATTTGAACAAAGAAGTATCCCAATTTTGATAGCTTAGTTATCTTGTCTGGACATCTTTGTGTACCTAGTTGAAAATCCCCGAGCGGTGTGGTGTAGCGAACCCTGCCTTTTTTACTTAGATGCGTGAGGGCTTCGAGTTTATCAGCAGACACCAGACGGACATTCTCTTTAAATATTTCTATAAATTTTGCACAGCTGGTGGCTATCCGGTAACTATAGTTATCATCATTTTTCTGATTAATATCTTTAACATAGGTATTTTCTTTTCGAAAACCCTTAGAAACAAATTTGGAAAGATTAGTTACAATTCCCATGTTCAGAAGTAGCAGCCGTACTTGTTCAGTAAGAGTCTTCGACGCCGAAGTGTAATAGAGTAATACCTTTTTACGTGTATCTACGGTCTCCACGTAGAGACCACCATCGCCTTCAAATAAGCCAGCTAAGAACTCACACACGATATCCTTAGGGGACTGGAGGATGCATTCGGGGATTTCTTTGCTATGTGCAGTAGTTGGGTGCATGCCGATAAAATCGAGCCAGTCCATTATAGCTACGCCATTAATCGACCAGCATTTACAAAATTCGGCGGTTTCGCACTCTTTTTCATCTATTATGCGCGGCTCTTCTCCGAATACGGAGAGACAGCATCTTTTGATGTCAACGTCAGTAGCCGAATCTCTTGAGAAGAACCTAAGACTGTATTTTTTAGTGTACTGTCCGTTGGATACTAGATACCCAAGTAGGCGAGCCAACTCCGGAGTGACTTCTGTGGGAAATACAAAGTCTTTCGCTTGCTGCCCGTGGGGTAATTTTTCTCTAGTAAATTCTGGAAGTTTAAAGCGTTCCTTGGGCCAAAGATTTGGAGAGCAGAGAACCAGATACTCTCCAACCGAGCACTCCTTAAGTAACTTATGCTCAAGATCCAGCTTACTATTTAGGATAGGAACTATATGTGATTCTTTAGCCCCTGCGAGTGTCCAGTTGAAATCTGTAGTAAGCTTAAGTGATGCGAGAGTACCTGAGTCAAATCTTTTAGTCGCGTATCCATGAGATAAGAGATCGCCCTCGTTAACTTCTTTAAAACGCACCAGCCCCTTATTTGTGAATACCCACGCTTGGTTGCTCAGGCAACGCATGCCCCATAATAGGTCCATTTCATTGGGGAAACTCCAGTACCCACCATTGTATTGATCGAGTCTTGTCTTGCCACACTTCGGGCACTTACCGAAGTTCAGAAGTTGGATGTGGTCTTGAATATTTCCTATGGACTCGAGGACGTCAAAGTCTTTGGAGTAAAAGTCCCAATCGGAGCACCACGGGCAGACGTCTCCATGAAGACGCAAGAGGACTTGCAGCTGGGTTGGATATATTGTTGTGACATCTTGATAGTTGGGGTCTGTGATCCACGTGAAGATGTTTGGACACCAGTTTAATTCGCGCTCGTCGATTTCGGAAGCGAGGGCGGGATCAAATCCGGACTTGATGGCATCTTCGACTAACTTTAGGGGATCAAATTCGTCATTGATCTGCGTCGATGTCTGCATCGGAGGTGTCGTTGTCATCCAAGTCCTTTTTCGGGGCAGCAATGTAAGTAACCGTCAGATGATTTGCCTTGTCCCCAATTGCAAACTCAGCTGAGCTTCCGTCACTGAAGATCAAAGATGCGGTATCGATCCCATCCATGGACCTGGGAGACCAGCCAAGCGATGGGAGTTTTACCTTTATTTTATCTTTAATCTCTGTCGGATCTAATTTATCTTCTTTATCGTCCTTGTCTTTACCTTTTTTCGGAGGATTCCAGACGTACGTGGGCGGCTCGGGGAATTTCATTTGCATTCCCTGGAACACCTGCTGAAGGACGCGAATGGTATCCTGAAAGTTATTGTAGGGGGATTTAGCTATAATCCTCGCCACGTAACTCATGACTATCCTCTCTTCGGTAACTTTTACGTCTTTATTCGAATAGGGCATTCTATCTGAAGGCCCGAAGGGGTCGGAGGGCATGGTGCCCGTATTCGGCCCGTCGGCGAATGGCGTATCGTTTTGGTTTGCATTTTTGAGCTTGTATAATATATTAGTTATGAACGAGTGTCTGCGCTCTACCTTTGGAGTGTGCAGTAGCTCAGACCACCCGTTTTTAAAACTAATTTCCCAATCGCGGGGGTTTTTAACTGGCCCCGCATCCCCGCTTTGGTTATTGGTATGGACGTCGTCAAGATAGGGCATCCTAATTCCTTAATGTGCCAAAAGTTCGGCATCTTTCGGAAGTTTGGTCGCGATAACCTTGATATCCCTAGGATCTTTCGTAATCTGGTACGTTACGGTAATCGTATAGGTTCCCACGCCGAAAACGTTCAACCTAGCGGCCATTTCCCAGTAGATGTAATCTTGGGCAGCGGCGTCACCCTTGTCTTCAAACTCAGTGCGGATGAAATCGGGAAGAAAGTCTACGACTACTGTAAAATTATCAGTAGCGCCAACTCCCGTTCTTCCTACATTCTTTTTGGTCTCTACGAAACGTTTTGTGTGATAAACATGTGACATCTAAGTCGTCTCCTTTGGTTGCGGTTGCTCTCTCTTTTGAACTCGTCGATATTGCCAAGTAGTCGCCAGCGCTTTTAAAGCTAATTCACCCTGCTCTTCCGTTAGATTGTTTGCAAGCCAGTCACCTATTACAGATCCAATATAAACAATCTTTTCGGACTCCGTACTGCCACCCACATTAGTCGTCCGTGCCGGTTGGGTAGGACGATATGGTTTAGGTGTGATATCAATGCCATACTGCTGCCTAATAGAAGAAATCAAATCTGGATTTTGAAAATTCTGCTGCGTCATCAGTAACCCCTAAGTTCACATGGGAACAGACATCAAGGCTTCATCCATAAATACCTTGCGTGCTTGAACGTCAAAACTTGTGAGGATATTAAGTGGATCATTTGGCGACTGCTCGATGATTTTCCAACGGGTCATATCCTCTAATTTTAAAATAATGTCCTCTAAATTTATACGCTGAATTTTATCAGCAGGGAAGACAAATTGAATCTGATTAAACATTTCCAACGCGCCGTATTCTGCCAGGACATTAGACTCGTTTTTACGCGGAACGTCCACATAAAGCACAGGCGGCTCCGCCGAGTCCGTTAAGAGCCTAAACCAGAACTGCAAAAACGCAGGTGTCGTATCATCTGCCCGTTGTCTGCGCATCACAACTCTAAATCTAAACTTGGCTTTCGACATAAGGGCGCGTTGTTTAAACGCTTCCTCGGTAAACGGGATAAAAGTCCCGTCGAAGCCTTCCAGTTTAAAAAGTAACTCAATGCGCCCACCGCCGAAGCGGTAATCCCATAAGAATGAATCTAATCCGAAGTATTGAGAACACGTTGGCTGCTGATCCCATTCCACGTAGCCCCACAGGGCATCGTCTTCTAAAATAAACCACGGGGGAATTCCCATGGAAGTGGATATCTTGGTATTAATGCCAATCCATTGCCTAGAGGGGTCAAAAAGATAGGTGTCGGTTCCCCACTTTAAATACCCGCCAGCAAATCCCGTAGCAAAACAAATCGGGCACTGGGCGTGGGGACTAGTTTCAATCGTAGACCAGCAAGGGCACCGGCGCCCAGAACGCAGCCGTTGGTAGTAAAATACTTCACGTCGGTCCACGGCTACGGCATTTCGGGTACGGTTGGCAATCTGCGGGACGAGCTGCTCTTTGGCTAACGTATGCCAAACGTCCCCAGCAATATCGGTTGCGTCCCCAAAGGATCGTGACCCCGTTGGATTTGGCCAACGAGGTTGCGTATGGTGGGGAGAGCGCGCTCGGGGGTTACGAATTGCCAATCTTAACCTCGAAAAGATTAACTAAAGAGGACTCATACATATAATCTAAACAGGAAGTAAAACCATGGCAGTAGTTATCACAGTTAATACGGCTGCTACCGAATTTAGCGGCTTAGATCCAAAACATATGCGCGTGGTTGTCGGAGCAGTTGCCAACCCGCCAATGTTTTACAATTTTAAAAAGTACGATGGCGTCGGGGATTCCGGTACCAATAATAAAATTTTTGAAGTATCTCCAGCGCATCCGTTGGTATTTGAAGATAGCGATTTTGAACTTTTAGGCTCGCAGGATCCCTACCATGCCTCAAGAACTTTGAGTCTTTTAATTGACTTGATGCGAAAAAACCTTTTACTCGCATCTAAGGATGGTGTACCATTAACTCCTGACGATATGCTTACATTCACGGCGTCTCCTTAAGGGGCATAAAATTGCGTGTACTCGGAATTGATCCCGGTATCTCCGGATATTTTGTTGAGTTGGACACAGCCGAAAAAGCGGCACGCTACAGCCCTATGCTTATTAGGCCTGATGGCAATCTTGATTCTAATGCAATAAGCGACAAGTTCTCCTTTGGTTCCTATGACATGATTGTTATCGAGGACGTGAGTGTTAACCCTCTTTGGGGCAAGAAATCAATTTTCAACTTCGCCTATAATGTGGGCCAGCTTCAGCTCATCGTAAGCCAATTTCCGCACATTGCCGTAAGATCCAACGCGTGGAAGAAGGCGTTAGGGCTTATGGTTACGAAGGGTAAGGATCCGAAGGGCCCGAGCGCTGAGCTTTTCATCCGATTAAATCCTTTTCATGGGTTTAAAAAGCCTAATCATAATTTAATCGACGCCTATATGTTGGCGCATTACGCTCTCATAAATTCCGGAATTACGATGGGTGGTTGGAATTTCATTCAAGCCTAGGTGTTACTTATGTCCTTTATCTGCCCGTATGCTAATCTTCCCTTGGAAAAAGACCGCCCGTGCGAAGTGGATTCCTGTGGATTTAACATCCTCTCCCATGCAAAAGGCACCTACGGTGAAAAAATTGCCAGAACATATCTAGGTTGCTTTTTAAATTATGTCAAAGCAACCCAGTGGAATCCTTTTAAGGTGGCAGCTTTGGGGGAATTTTCCACCCTTTCGCTTCTCCTTCGGGAGCATTTGGCCTCCTTGTTTTTGGGAATGAAGGAAGAGGAGGTAATCAAAGCGAAACGTACCTTCTACTTCTCCTTATTCTCACTTCTGTCGGAAGAGTCGGCTTCGGCGGCTTCGGTGCCCAAAAGGCAGCACGCTCCGGTTCCCTACCGGCAGTGCGCGGTCTGTGGGAATTCAGACGTACCCCTATGGTTTCCTAAAAGCGGGCTATTACCTAATGGCTATGGGTATTGCAGCTGGGCATGCTGGCAAACCCTTCCCCCTCCACTTTTGTCCCTCGAGCACGCGACCGCAAGCGGGATCCCTTTTAGTGATATGACCCAGACGGTAACGTTTCAAGGGAACCATAGCCGCCTCCAGTATGTTAAACATTTGGTGTTTAACATCCTTGGGGACACAGGTATGAACTAAAAACCCTTTAGAATTTAAAAAAAGTATAAATAAGATTAAGTTGTAGAGATGCCAATAGCTCTCGGCATTAATTTGGAAAGCCAAATTGGCTGATCTAAATCACACAATTATTTGGGGGTAGGAAGTGTATACAGAAATTTCGGAAAAACTAGCAATTCGGCTAGGGCAAAAACTTGCAAAACGCGGTCCATTCCGCGGAGATTTCGTGATTGCTGATTATCGGGTTCTTGACACAGACGGGAAAAGTGCGAAGATGTTAATTCAGTACGATGAAGACATGTACGGCACGCCCACTAAAGAAGATGTCATCACAACTCTGGCGCATTTGTATAAATCCAATGATGGCCGTCCGCGTTTGGTAGTAGAACCGACGTCGATCAAAGCCCACGCGACCCTTCAGGCCGTCAGCTGCGTCGTTACGCTGCCCTTGCTGCGCAGGCCGTATGCGGACGTGAAACGTTTTAAAATGAAAGAGATTGTGGCCAATACCGTATTTTTGGGTGAGAATCTAAGTGACACCTGGGCGGTAGCCAAGAGTGATACGGGTTCAATTTTTATTGAGCGCGTAGAAAAAGACGATATCGAAAAAATCATTCGGGAAAGATCTAAAGCCGTTGCTTGGAGGACCCATGCTGGTGCTGGCCGTTCGCTGACGTTGGCCCGCGTGGAGAGCAATAGGGGAACCGAGCTTTATTCCATCGGCGACGTTGTAAAATGCAGCCATGGCGGTAAGGTAAAGAATGGTGAAATTCTTGGCGTAAACGACTCCGGCGCACACGTACGCTTTAGGGACGGCAGCCAGGTTACCGTAGCCTCTGGGAATCTTCTCGGCTTGATCCAGGCTGCGGAAGAAATGTCTTCTTTTAACAAAGAGGCTCTCAAAGAGTATTATAGAAAAGCCTACGGTTATAGCGAAGAAGAGCTGGAAAAACTTTGTCAGTACGTTGACTAAGGAGTTTTTGTGCGTTTTTTTGACTGTACCGGTGAGCAGCCCACGACCCCAATGCAAGCGCTGTTGATTGCCGAAGCTCACATACGAGCCTCAGGACACCCCCACTTGTCACCGTTGAAGTATGTGAGGGACTGCCAGTGCGTTGAAGCCAATACAGTCTCCAAGCTTTCTTTCCATAACATCCTCCCCGGCTTGCGGCTGCGAGCCGGGGCGTCTGAAATCGAAATCGTTCGCATTCGCCCCACCGATAACGAAATTACCTACAAAAGAAAAGACGGGAAAACCTTTCGCATCTCGGCTTCCGAGTTTGTTAAAAAGGCCAATCAGCAAGGTTACCGCAAAGTGTGGGACATTGCAGCCTTTTTACATGCGTTAAGGGATTTTTTAAAACCAATCCTCGCCGCCGTTCCCCTGATGTGGGTCATGCGGTTGGTATTGAACGCCGTGCGCAGACAGCCCGTCAAATTTACTTCTACGATTCAAACGTCTCCGCATGCAAAAGAGGGTGACGCGCTGTGATAGATACTCTTGATATTAGAGATACTGAAGAAGTTGAAAATATTACGGCACTTCGCACGCTAGCTGCTAGAAATCAAAATGCCCTGGAAGTCCAGCAGATTGCCATCCAGATGGCAAAAGATGGCTACACAACAGAAGAAATTGGAACTCAATTAGGTTACTCGGCAGACATAATTGCCAATTTCATTCAGACCTCCGTGGCGTTGGGCTCCCCCGACGAGGTGATGCAAGAGGGTCTAAAGCGCATTGTGTCGCTGATTCCCATCGCAGAAGCCCAGTATCGGGAAAGACCCAGTACATCAAACGCCTACGCGGTTACCAACTTCATGGAATCGGCACGTTCCATCGTTGAACAGCTCTGCGCCATGAAGGACAAGGAGACCATTTACCAGAACGTATTGACTAAAATATTACGGCCATTTTGCCGTGAGATGGTGAAAGCCATGATGAGCGAGGTTGCTGAGCTTAAAAAAACCATAAACCCAGACGACATCGAGCTGTTGTCTAAAATTTCTTTAAATATGGGTAAAAAGTTTCAGGAATGCTACCGGAAGAGCATCGAAGACCTAGCCACCGAACTTGGAGTCTCCGCGGAGAGGGTTGCCGTTGAAAAAACAGATCCAAGCTGAAGATCAGTTCGTGGCCGTAGAAGCTTTATACGACCTGGGTAAGATTTATTTAAAGGCGAAGTGCTGGATGTCCCTCGAGGAGCATGTTTTTCTTTGCATGACTCTTTTAGGATTTACAATAGATGAGATGCTCGAACATCTTCCAGCTGCCGCCGAGATGGAAAAAATTCTAATTGGAAAGTTCAAATATGCTATCACAACCCCCAATTGCAAAATCGACGATGACACTGGCGAAGAAGCCGAAGAAGGATTTCGATCCCTGCACTGATTTTAACGCCGAAGAAATTGATCGTCTGGTCTCTCCCAGTGCTATCGAGCAAGAAATTAATAAAATGCAGCACAAAGGCATCGCTCCGAGTCAACGAAGGCTCGAGATCACGGCAGACGTCGCCGATGCCATCCGCTGGCAGCTGGCAAAAGAAAAAGAGCTAGAAGCCGTCAAGACCAAAGACACGGAGAAGGAAAAAACGTGGGTCCAGGATCTTTTGGAAGATTTCATTGCCTTTAGCCTGAGCACTTCCAATACCGCAGACGAAGCTAGATTAATTTTAAAGAACCTCGACGATGATATGAAGGTCATGGAAAACGGCGGATTTGGCCCCGAGGCTCGGAACTTCCTTACCAAGATGAGGAAAGAGCTGGAGCTGGTTATTGAGAATTTAGAAGGAAGTTACAAATGATGTTTAAACAACGTGTTCTTTCCCGCTATAGAATTGTATCCTATGAGGACTATAAGACGCTGAATGATCCCGGCGATCGGATTCCGTCGCTAGCGAAAGGCAAGACCGAAATTTGGTACGCCAAAAACACACGGGATTTAGGGCTGGGATACACTTGGTGCAAAGAGCATAAGTTACTTCCAGACGTGAAAAATTTAGAAGCCACCCACGTTCTCGTGGGTAAGGTCAAAGAAACCGACTTGGATAAGATATTCTACGTAATGCAAGGTGAAATTTGGTCCAGGAATGGGGAAGCTAGGCATTTAATTTCGTCTTTGGGAATTAACCACACGAGCATGTCGGTGGGGGACGTAGTCAAAGTCGGGAACAAGTATCAAATAGTAGATCGAGACGGTTTTAAAGAACTCGGTTAAAGGTGTGGAATGCAGCCGGTAGGTAAACAAGGAACAGAAAATACAACCAGGGTGTTTACTCGCGGACAGCTTGAGTACATCACTTGGAAGTTTTTTTACGACGAGGCGGAAATGCAGCCCGTAATGCCATTAGATCAGCAGTCTTGGCCTACCTACTCGATTATCGACCCCTCGGGTTCCATTTTGGCCCAAGGCGTGGCTATCAATGGTGGGATGGCAGGGCATTGGAAGATAGGCTGGAGCGTTCCGCGCAGTGCGCAAATCACCACCCCGATGAAGCGCTACAAATTTTCTTCCGTCATGCTCGACACCCAAGGGCGTCAGTTTGAAATCGTGCTGGAATTCGACGTGGTGGAGAGCGCCATCACGGCGCAAGACCCCATGCTGCAGCAGTTCATGACGTTCGCTGGCTACCCACTTAGGCTAATTTTCAACAACACGGTGCGTCCAAATCAGCTTAACGTCTCCGTTTTTGCTAAAGGCAACGACGGGAATCCTTTATTTACGGCAGCCTTAACTTACCCCATACCAAATCCCGCAGGGGCTTCAGATCTGCAAGAAATTGACGACGGGGCCGGGGGATTTACTTACTACGTAGACACACCTCCGATCACCATAGCTGGGGCTTATTCGGCGCTCTGGAGCTGCCGGGATACGGTCGTTAGCCAGCTGGATTACGAACACCAGGTCATCCAGGTAGTAAAAACTACGACTATGCATCGAATTAACTCAATCCGCATGTTTATTGACAAACTGCAGAAAAAACTTGGGTTGGTATTTGCATACAGTAATGAAGATATGTTGGAATACCTTACCCAAGGTACCAATATAATCAACTCCTACAATCCCCCCACCGTTTTCGACTACAATTCCCCTCCGCCACAGCTGGAGGCTTTGATAATTTTAGCTGGAGTGTGGTGGGGGTTGAACGCGCAACGGATACTTTTCGCAGAAACTAATTTAAATTTTTGTATCGATTTTG
>Ga0209777_10003083_pt1 | contig 21109 bp, 19 predicted proteins | sample FrelakmetHBP12HB_FD_187147 | JGI IMG/M metagenome (GOLD analysis project Ga0209777, IMG submission 187147) | Freshwater lake sediment microbial communities from the University of Notre Dame, USA, for methane emissions studies -HBP12 HB (SPAdes)... | ecosystem: Environmental > Aquatic >...
GGCCGACCGCGAGCCCGAGAACGAGCAATACAAGAACTTGTTGAAGCAAGTTCGGCAAAAGCAGGGCAAAGAAGTTGTCCCGGCTCGAGCCGCCGAGCTCGCCCGCGAGGAAGTGGCCCTCACCCTCGATTCCGAGCCCGTCGTTGCTCCACCCGCCGAGGATGCCGAGCAGGCTAGTATGGTCCAGGAGGCCCTCGACAACAGCGATCTCTTCACGCGCTACAACTTGCCGGAGAAGGCCGTCGCAGAACTCGAAAAGGTACTCGCCGTCTATCCTGACCAGGTTGATATCCACAAGCGGATTTTGGAGATTTGCCGGAAGAACCTGCCCGAGCGAGCCGCGCAGGCGGCTTCGGCGCTGGCGCGAATTCATGCCCAGCGGGGCGATGTGGCCGGCGCTAAGAAGTATGACAGCACCGCAGGTGCAGTGGCGGCGCCCGCCGCGTTGGAGGAGGCTACACCTGCGCCGGAGCCTGCTGCTCCCCCCTTGGAGGAGGTTGCTCCTGCGCCGGAGCCTGCTGCTCCCCCCTTGGAGGAGGTTGCACCTGCGCCGGAGCCTGCTGCTCCCCCGTTGGAGGTGGTTGCTCCTGCGCCGGAGCCTGCTGCTCCCCCGTTGGAGGAGCCTGCTCCTGCGCCGAAGCCTGCCACTCCCCCTGCCGAGGAAGTCGCGCCGCCAGTTCCTCCGCCCTCTCCTCAACCAGCCGCCGTGGAGTTCGATCTCACCGCAGAGTTCGCGGGCGCACCCGCACCCGCAGAGAGCCCGGAGCCTCCTGTTCCTCAGGAGGCGCCCGCGGGCTTTGACCTTCCCACGTCGCCGGTGGCCCAGCCGGCTCCCGCCTCGGCGGCACAGGAAGTTGACCTCTCGGGAGAATGGGAAGCCAGCGTGATCCCTGAGGTTGTGGCTCCACTGCCTGGTCCTGCTCCCGCCGCAGCTGCCCCGTTCAATTTCCAAGAGTCTTCGGTGGAAATCGGCTTCTATCTCGAAAATGGCTTTGAGGAGGAAGCGCGGAAGGTTGTCGAGGAACTTGAGCGTCGCTTCCCCGGGAACTCGCATGTGGCCGAGTTGCGGCAGCGATTGGGGGCACGCGCCGTTGGTGCCGCCCAAGCGGCTGCTCCGGAGCCCGTCGAAGTTACTCCACCTCCTTCCGAGCCTGTGGAAGCTCCGCCCCCTTCTACCCCTCCGTCCGTCGAAGCCCCACAGCCCTGGGAATTGCCCGGCGGTTACGCTGCTCGTCAAGAGCCAGAACCCACGCCTCCCATTGTGGAAGCTCCAGCACCTCCGCCGGTTGTTGAGGAGACTCCGCCGCCACTGATCCAGGCGGTGCCGCCGCCCGTTGTGGAGGCTCCGATTCTTCCGCCAGCCCCGGTCCAGGAGGTGCCGCCGCCCGTTGTGGAGGCTCCGATACCTCCGCCAGCCCCGGTCCAGGCGGCTGCTTCTCCACCTCCACCACCTCCTCCTGTCCTGGAGGCTGCGCCGGCGAGTGGAGGCGCCGACCTGTTAGGGGATTTGGCCGGCGACTTGGCCTCCTCGCTCGAGGGACTTGCCAGCGCTGCGCCGCCTCCTGCTCAGCCACCTGCTGCTCAGCCGCGCGCCGAGGGCAAGGGTCCGAGCTCTCCTCTGAGCGGTCTGCTTGAGGAAATGGGCGGGACGACCGGCGAAGCCTCTGCCCCGAAGCAAGACCAGGAAACCCATTACAATCTGGGTGTAGCGTTCCGCGAGATGGGCTTGCTGGAAGAGGCCATCGGGGAATTTCAGAAAGTAGTGAAGGGGTCGGGGAAGGGAAAGTACCCCCCTAACTTCCTCCAAGCGTGCAGCCTGCTGGCCGTTTGTTTCATGGATAAGAAGATGCCCGCCGTGGCCGTGAAATGGTATACGCGGGCGCTGGAGTCGCCCGACCTGGATGAGGACAGCATTCTTGCCCTGCAGTACGATCTCGGCATGGCCTACGAAATGGCGGGAGACCAACGAACCGCCCTGGAGAAGTTCACCGAGGTTTATAGCCAGAATATCGACTTTCGCGACGTCGCCGAAAAGGTCCGTACGCTCCAACAGAAGGTGACTTGAGCCCCAACCCTGCAGGCCCAGGAAATTTCCCCCGCACATGAGCCGCCTCCTGGCCATCTTGTACGTTGTCTTTTGCTTTAACATCGGCGTGTTCCTATTCCTCTTGCCGTGGAGCGACCCTTGGGGCAGAAACTACTTTGTGCACCATTACCCTTTGTTGGAGGGCATTGCCCGGAATTATGTCGTGCGGGGAGCGGTTTCAGGGATTGGTCTGGCCGACGTTTGGCTGGCCGTCTACGAACTGTGGCGTTTGCGCCGCGAATTGGGCCTTGTCCGCACGCGACCGGCAGGCTGAATCTTTGTGCCCGGAACATTCCACCTCTGCTACATCACGGACCGCCACCAGCTTCCTTCGCCGTCCCTCCAGCTTCGCATCCAGGAGGCGATTCGCGCGGGAGTGGACTTGGTACAGATTCGCGAAAAGGATTTGCCCACTCGCGAACTCCTGGAGTGGGTCAGCGGCGCCATGGCGGCCGCAGGGGGGCCGGGAGGCGCGGGCGCCCGCATAGTGGTCAATGACCGGTTGGATGTGGCGTGGGCCGCGCAGGCACATGGCGTGCACTTGGGAACGCGCTCTTTGCCAACCCGCGTCGTGCGGGGCATGGTTTCCGCCGGCTTCCTCGTCGGCGTCTCCTGCCACTCTCTCCAGGAAGCCCTGGCGGCGGAATCCGCCGGAGCGGATTATCTGGTCTTGGGCCCCATCTTCGAAACCCCTTCCAAGCTGGAGTTCGGTCCGCCTCTGGGTTTAGAAAAACTCCAGGAGGCAACCTTGCGAGTCCGAATTCCGGTACTCGCTCTGGGCGGGATCACGCGGGAACGCGCGCGGGCGTGCCGTGATGCCGGGGCGGCGGGCATCGCCGGAATCCGCATTTTTCAGGAGTGCAACTCGCTCGAAGCGCTCGCTGGTGAATTGCGGGCGGTGTTTGCGGTGTAGGGCCGTTCTGCCTTTTTCCGGGGGCTCTTTCTGAAATTTGAATTATCAAACTCAAAATCCCAGGTTGGATTTCCTTGGGGGACTTAGAAACTCAGACTTGGGGTGCTGTTTCAAATGTCAGGTTGTATTTCTTGGGAGGACTTAAGACCTCAGGCTCCGGGTGCTGTTTCAAATGTCAGGTTGTATTTTGGGGGGGACTTAGAATCTCGGAATCGAGATCCTGCTCATCCTGAAATTTGATTTGAAATTTCAAATTTGAGATTTCAAATTCCAGAGCCTGCCCCCGCCACTTCCGTGCCCCGCAGGGCTTCAGCCTCTTACCTCTCCCCCATCCGCGCCCGGCAGGACCTCAGCCTTCTACCCTTCTCCCATCCACGCCCCATAGGGCTTCAGTTTTTCCACGTTATCGCACACCGCTTTGATGGCCGCGGTGATGGGCACGGCGAGCACCAGCCCGATGCCTCCCCACAGCCAGCCCCAAAACATCATGGCAATCGTGACCGACAGGGCGTTCAGGTTTACCCGGCGCCCCACCAGTTTGGGTGTGAGCACATTCACCGCCAGGAAATGCACCAGCCCCACCGTGCAAGCGATGGCGATGAACGGCCCCATCGCTTCGAACTGCACCAGGGCAATCAGTAAGGGGGGCAAGACGCCCAGCGCCACCCCAATGTAAGGGATCAGGCTCAGAAATGCGGACAGCGGCCCCATCACCAGCGCATAACGAAGATGCAGGATAGCGAAGACCGGGGTAATCAAGGCCGCGGAAATCAGGGCGACCAGGAAATTCCCAAGCACGTACTGCCGCAGCATCCGGCTGATGCCGTGAATCACATCCTCAGCCTGCTGGCGGCGTGTACTCGGGAAGAGGTTGAGCGTGGCGGCCCAGATCTGGTGCTTGGAAGTCAGCATGAAAAAGACCAGGAAGGGAATGAACATCACCGTGACCATGAAGGCGTAAACCGAGCCGATGCCGCGCAGCAGGAACTGCCCCCAGGGAGAATCCTGCTGGAGCCGGACCGTCGGGGTGTTGGCGTCCGAGCTGGGAGGCATGATGTTCTGGGTGCTCTGCTGGATACTCCGCGCCGTCACTTGAATGTTCGCGCTGACCTGCTTCAGCTTAACCACCAGCTTGGGGAGATCGTCGAAGAACGCCTGGGCGCGGTCATAAATCACGTAGATCCCCAGATACGCGCCCACCAACAGCAGGAGCACCATCACCAGCGAACCAATCCAGCGCGGCAGCCGCTTCCGTTCCATCAACGTGACGCCCGGCTCCAGGACGGCGGCGATCAGGATCGAGCAGAGCAGCGTGATGACCACCGAGCTGGCGTAGTAAATGCACACGCCCAGGACCGCGATCGCGATAATGCGCAAGCTCACGGTCGGCGTGGATGATGTGGGCGGGGGTGCAAGCCGAGTCTCAGGCAAGGTGACGCGCTCCGCAGAAGGATTCTAGCGCCTGCCCATATTACCTAACTTTCCTCTAAGCGGCCAGCTTTCGTCTCCAGCGCCGGAGGGATTCCTCAGTTGCCGGAAACTGGAAAATGGAAACTGGAAAAGCGAAACTCGAAAATCGAAATTCGAAAATCGGCAGTCGGTGCGGGGCGCAGTTTTTGATCTTGAATATGGAATCTCCGCAGCCTGGGCCGCCAAGCACCAGGCAGCAGCCCCTAGCCACGGAGCTGTCCGACATTATGTCATGCTGGCTAAGCCGTCAGGTGGCTTGTTTTCAATCTGTTGACGGCTTAGGCGTTTTCATTTTGCTTTTTGTGCGGGCAATATGTCGGAGAGGCACAGACAAAATGACCAGCAAGCTCGGCGCCCGGTTGTAGCCTGACTCTGCCTGTGGCAGGCAAGAACCGCAGGCTTTAAGGTAGGAACAAAGCATCGCAAAGCCTCTAAGAAAGCATCCGGGCGTATTGGGCAATGCGCGAATGCACTTCCCACAAGGGACAATTAACTCACTCATTATACACATTCCCTCCACTTTGTCAAGGGGAAAATGAACGCAGGGGTGGTCAAGCCGTCTGTGTCCCCCCAAGGGTTCCGGTGGGCTGCACGGGCAAGCAGAACAGAGTTTTCGGTCGGTTGACAAACCCGTCCACCGACGGGTCGCCAGATCCGTCCACCGACGGACTGACGGGCTGCGGCGATTGGTCTTGTCGGGCCGGTTTTTCTTCAACACTTGTCGAGAGGAACGGCAGACTTTCAAAAACCTAAACTCTGCCCTATCGGCTCTGGGCTTGACTGGCGTCGGCTCCTTGGTATACTGATTTGCATGAACGTAGGAGTACGATTACGAGGACTTCGAGAAGCCAAGGGCCTTTCGCAAGCAGACATCGAAAAGCGGTCCGGGCTCTTGCGATCATACGTGGCGCGCGTCGAAAACGGCTCCACTTCACCCTCGCTGGAGACCCTGGAGAGGTTCTCGAAGGCACTAGATGTGGAACCGCACCAGTTGCTCTTCAAGGAGCGGAATTCTCCAAAGAAATTCGGGCGTACACGGATCACGACTCCCTTTCCTTCGATAGCAGAGATTGCAAAACTCTTTGGTATTTCAAAGGAACGCGTATATCGCGTGTCTCGATTGGTCGAAAGTGTTCAAACGGGCAACCACAAGATTCGTCGGGCGGGTTAACTTTCGACTCCATGTTGCCAGTTAGGTTAAATCCTCAATAGGGGCCCGCACAGGCTTTTGTTGGGCTGTCCTCGCGATGCCGACAACCCGAAAAACCGGAACGGTCCCCCAAGCCCGGTTTGCTTCCAAGAAGGCATTTCTAAACATACCGTACGATGAAGAATTCGAACCGCTTTATTTGGCGTTCATTGCCGGACTGTCTGGGTTTGGTCTTATCCCACAAGCCGTTCTCCAGTTCCCAGAAAGCGAACGGCGACTTGACCGGATTCTCTCCCTGATTCGTAGCTGCAGGATTTCATTTCATGATCTATCAAGCGTCAAGCTAGATTCCAAGCGGCCCCCGACACCCAGGTTTAACATGCCCTTCGAGCTTGGCCTCGCGGTGGCGTGGCACGAGAGTGGCGACCCCTCCCATCACTGGTACGTGTTCGAGGCAAAGGCCCACAGGCTTCAGAAATCCCTTAGCGACCTGAACGGTACGGATCCCTACATCCACCATTGCCGTCCCCGAGAAGTGCTTCACCAGCTTACGAATGTGTTGGTCCGTGAGAGGCACCGCCCCAGTGTCAGGGAGTTGGAAGCCATCCTACGGGAATTGAAGAAGGCTGCGGCGAGGATCAAGGCCGAGTTGCGAACAAAATCCCTGTTTACGGCCCGCGCATTTGCGGATCTTGTTCTCGCAGCCGCCAAAATTGCCCGAACTCCCGCGACTGCGGGATCAGGGCAAGCTCTAAAGGGCGGTGCGACATCTGCCCACAACCCCCTAACCTCCTAACCCCCTCCTCAACTGAGGAGGGGAGCCATCTCCAGCGAAGCCGAAGGGAGAGGCGCCCTTTCACCGCTTGGCGCGTGGGAAAATGAAGCATTCATCTTCGCCTGAATGTCCTCCTGATTTTTCTTCTTGACAGCGGTCGGTGCAGGGTCTATAAAGGAAGTATATTTATACAGGCTTTGTATAAATATGCTTCTGCGGGGTTGTGGGGGTTAGATAAAGCATTGGACACAGCCATCGAAACGGAGATTCCCCAACAAGTGCTGGGTGGGACCCGGCGTCGCTCGGCGGTGCGCGCCGCCGTATTGGGCGCCACCGGCTACGTGGGCCGCGAACTCCTGACCCTGCTGGCCCGCCACCCCTCTGCCAGCGTCACCCACCTGATGTCTTCCGGCCGGGACGTGAAGGCGGCCTTCCCGATCGAGCAGGCCCACCCCGGCTTGCGCGGCCGGTTCTCAGCCTCTTGCGTGCCGCTGAGCGTCGAGGAGTTGGTCCCTTCGGAGGTCGACCTCGTCTTTCTCGCCACGCCGCATGAGACCGCCCACGAACTCGTCCCGGCGCTGCTCGACCGCGGGCTGCGCGTGGTGGACTTGAGCGCGGCTTTCCGACTTCGCGACGCCTCCGCTTATCCGCGCTGGTACGGCTTCGAGCACGGCGCCGCAGGGGCCCTGGCGGAAGCCGTCTATGGCCTCCCGGAGCTGAACGCTGAGGCCATACGGAAAGCTCGACTGGTCGCCAACCCCGGCTGTTATGCCACTTCCGTGATCCTGGCGCTCGCTCCGCTGCTGCGCGCCGGATGGGTTGAGGTGGGCGCGGGGATCATCGCGGACTCCAAGTCAGGAGCGAGCGGGGCGGGCCGCGCTCCCAGCGACAAGCTGCATTTCACCGAGGTGAATGAGAACCTGCGGGCCTACGCGCTTTTCAGCCACCGGCATGTCCCGGAGATGCTCCAGGCGCTGGGGCTGGAGGAGAAGGCCTTCACCTTCACACCGCATCTGTTGCCCATCACGCGGGGAATTCTGAGCACGATTTACATTCGGCTGGCGGAGTCCCGGACGCTCGGCCAGGTGACGACCCTATTCAGGAATTTCTACGCCTCCGCGCCTCTGGTGCGCGTCTATGGCGGCGAAAGCTTGCCGGAAATCCAAGCGGTCGCTCATACCCAGTATCTGGATCTGGGCTTCGCGCTGGACGAGGCCAGTCGCCGCCTGATCCTGGTTTCGGCTCTCGACAACCTGGGCAAAGGCGCCGCCGGGCAGGCGGTGCAGAACATGAATCTGATGTACGGCTATCCGCAGGAGACGGCGCTGCTATGAGACTGGTGATCAAAATCGGCGGCGCAGCAGCCGAAGACGCGGCGGGACGGAGGGAGTTGGCGCGGCAGATGGCCGAACTCCGCCGCTCCGGCCACGACCTGACGGTGGTGCACGGGGGCGGCAAAATGCTCTCCCGCACCCTCGCCCGCCTGGGCATTCCCACCGTGTTTCACCAGGGCCTGCGGGTGACCGACGAGCCCACCCGCGACGTCGCCCTGATGGTGCTGGCGGGCATCGTCAACAAGCAGTGGGTCGCCGAACTCCAGGCGGCTGGCCAGCCTGCCCTGGGAATTTGTGGCGGCGATGCGGGACTGGTGGAGGCGCGAAGGATAACGGCGGACTCGAACGGGCACGCGAAAAGTCTGGGCTACGTTGGCCGGCCGCACAAGGTCAAGACCGCCATCCTCGAAATGGCTTTTCGCGAAGGACTGGTGCCGGTGGTGGCGCCGCTGGCTCTCGACGAGGGCGGCGAATTCCTGAATATCAATGCCGACGACCTTGCCGCAGCCCTGGCCATGGCGCTGAAAGCTGATCGGCTGCTTTACCTGACGGAGTCGGGAGGCGTTTGGGATGCTGACCGCCGGCTCTTGCCGGTGGTCCAGAGGAGTGAAATTCGGAACTTGATTAAGACGGGCGTGGTGCGCGACGGAATGGTCCCCAAGCTTCTTTCTTGCGCGCGCACGCTTCAGCACGAAGTGGGAGAGATCGACATCGTTTCGCCCGTGGCCCCCAACGTCCTGGTCCGAACCGTCGCGGACGGGGACCACGACGGGACCCGGATTATGAACAACGCATGAATTACGAGCGGATTTCGGAACTCGAGAAGCAGGTTTTAATCCCCACCTACGACCGGCTGCCCATCCTGGCCGTGGGCGGGGAAGGGTGTTACCTGTTTGACGACAGTGGGAAGAAGTACCTGGATTTTCTGGGCGGCTTGGCTGTGAACGCTCTCGGCTACGCGCACCCGGAGATTCTGGCGGTCCTCCGGGACGAAGCCGAGACGCTGCTGCATGTTTCCAACCTGCTCTATCACCCCTATCAGGCGCCCCTGGCGGACAAACTGACGCGCCTGGCGGGGATGGACCGCGCCTTCTTTGCGAATTCCGGGACCGAGGCCATCGAAGGAGCGATTAAGTTGGCGCGTGCTTATTCCCGCCGGCAGCATCCCTCCGTGCCCTTCGAGCGCTTCGAAATCCTGGCGTTGGAAAACTCCTTTCACGGGAGAACCTTCGGGGCGCTGTCCGCCACCTGGCCTGAGAAATATCGCAAACCCTTCGAGCCTTTGCTTCCCGGAGTGCGCTTTGTGCGCGCCAACGATGTGCAGCATCTGCGGGAGAGCTTCACGCCGCGCGTCGCCGCCTTGCTGGTCGAAGTCATTCAGGGCGAAGGGGGCGTGGTGGCGCTGGACGGGGCGTTTCTCAGGGCCGCCGAGGAACTTTGCCGCGAGCACCAGGCGCTCCTGATCTGTGATGAGATCCAGTGCGGCCTGGGGCGCACGGGACGCTTCTTTGCCTTTTCCGAGTTCAGGCTGAGGCCGGACGTGGTGGTCGTTGCCAAGCCTCTGGCAGCGGGCCTTCCGCTGGCCGCCCTTCTGGCGCGCGAGGAGGCGGCCCAGGCGTTTTCGCCGGGGATGCACGGCACGACTTTCGGGGGCGGCCCGCTCCAGTGCCGCATGGCCTTGAAGGTTCTCGAAATCCTCGAGCGCCCGGGATTCCTCGAGCACGTTCGCGAGGTCGGCGCCTATTTCCGGAAGCAACTGGAGGAACTCCGGCTTGACCTGCCGGTGATCCGCACCGTGCGCGGCGCGGGATTGATGCTTGCGGTCGAGCTCCAGGCGCCGTGCAAGGACGTGGTCCGGCAGGCGCTGGGGGCTGGGGTCCTCATGAACTGTACGCAAGAGCGGGTGCTGCGTTTTCTCCCGCCCCTCATCCTGGAACGCAAGCACGTGGACGAACTCATAGCGGTCTTACGGCCGATTCTGGCTGATTTGTCGCCGGCGGCCGCGAATTGTAGCGCCGCTCTGTGAGCGGCGAACGGCGCCGGTCGCAGACCGGCGCTACAGCAGGAGGGACGCGCATGGCGACGATGGTGATGACCGCGGAATTACAAGAGAAATTGAGTGTAGGTGATTTGCTCTCGGACCGCGACCTCTCGCGCGGCGACTTGAAGCTGATTTTCGGCCTCACGGAGCGCGTGAAGGCTTCGCCGGGCTCCTTTAGCCGGGCGCTCCAGGGCAAGCAACTGGCGCTCATCTTCGAGAAGCCCTCTCTGCGCACTCGCGTCACGTTTGAAGTCGGCATGACGAGCCTGGGGGGCTTTGCGATCTATCTTGACCACGCCAAGCCGAGGCTGGGCGAGCGCGAGGCGGTCAAGGATATTGCCCGCAACCTCGAGCGCTGGGTCGATGGCATCGTGGCGCGCACCTTCGCGCACGATTCCGTGAGCGAGTTGGCCGCACACGCCTCCATCCCGGTAATTAATGCGCTGACGGACCTCTTCCATCCCTGCCAGGCCTTGGCGGATTTTTTTACCTTGCAGGAGAAGTTTGGAACTCTCCGGGGGTTGAAGCTGGCTTTTGTGGGGGACGGGAACAACGTGTGTAATTCCCTGATGATCATGGCGGCGAAGTTTGGAGTTTCCATGAATGTAGCCACGCCGCCGGGCTACGAACCCCGGGCCGAAATCGTTGCGGAGGCAAAGGCTCTCGCCGCGGAATCCGGCGCCACCATCCAGGTTTTGCACGAGCCGCTGGAGGCAGTGGCGAGCGCTCACGCCGTCTATACCGACGTCTGGGCCAGCATGGGGCAGGAATACTCCACGCACCTCCGCGCGCAGGTGTTTGCGCCTTACCGCGTTACGGAGAACCTGATGGACGCGGCCGCCCCCGGCGCTTTGTTTATGCACTGCCTTCCCGCTCATCGCGGGCAGGAAGTCACCGACGAGGTGATCGACTCAAAATTCTCCGTGGTCTTCGACCAGGCGGAGAACCGCCTGCACGCGCAAAAGGCGCTGTTGCTCCTGCTCTTGCAGAACGGAAACGGAAGAGGGTAATAGCCTGCCCATGCGACGTAGGGGCGGCATTACTTGAAAGGAAAGAATTGCTGACCATCCGAAAAGCCGAGTTGCGGGATGTCCCGGCGCTCCACCACCTGATCAATCACTACGCGGCGGAGCACGTCCTGCTGCCTCGCACTCTGGCCGACCTCAACGAGCACCTCGGGGAGTTCACCGTGGCGGAGGAAGACGGGAAATTGCTGGGCTGCGGCGCGCTCAAGTTGTATAGCCGGGAAATGGCCGAGATCCGTTCTCTCTGCGTCGTGGCTCGGTTGAAGTCGAATGGTGTCGGGAGAAAGATCGCCCGGAGCCTGCTCTCCGACGCCGAACGGTTCGGTCTGAAGACGGTTTTTGCGCTGACGGTTGCCCCTGAATTCTTCGGCAAGCTAGGGTTTCGGGAAGTGCCGCGCGAAAACTTCCCCACCAAAGTCTGGCAGGACTGCCTTCGCTGCGAGCTATACACCGCGTGCAACGAAAAGGCCGTGGCCCTCGAGCTGGTCCCACGCCAAACGCTTGAAGCGGAATACGCGTGTGAAACGGCGGGGGCGTCGAGCTAGCTTTGTTTTAACCCGGCCTGCCCCGCGATTCTCCTTGCTCGGGAAACCAACACTAGCCACTGCTCGCCTTCGCGCCCACCGTGAAAACCTGCAAGGGTTCCTCGATTCCCTTGACCGTAACGGGCGGCAGCGCGCGACCGCCTGCTGACCCTGAGGCTCGATGAGTCCTCTCGGAAATGAGAATTCGCGTCTCAAAGGATTTGTTGAGCTGCTCGATCCGTGACGAGCGGTTGACCGGGTCACCGATGACGGTGTATTCCAGCCGGTCGCCGGAGCCTATGTTGCCCGCGACCACTTCCCCGCTATCGATGCCGATCCCGATTTCCATTGTAGGTTCCCCGCCGGTTTGAAGTTCGGCATTCAAGGCGTCGAGCTCGGCCTCCATGCGGAGCGCCGCGGCGACGGCGCGCCGGGCGTGGTCGGAATGCTCGACCGGGGCGCCAAAAACCGCCAGGAAGCCGTCCCCCAGAAACTTGTTGATGGTGCCTCCGGAATCGCGGAGCGCCCCGGCCATGCGAACGAAGAACTTGTTCAGGCGCGCCACGACTTCGCGGGGACTCCGCGCCGCGCTGAAACGTGTGAATCCGCGGATGTCGCAGAACAGCACGGAGACCTCCCGCGTTTCGCCTTCGAGCGCTACCCGCCCTTCCAAGATGGCTCGGGAGACTTCCGGACTCACGTACACCCCAAACAGGTCGCGGATGCGCTGGCGCTCGGCAAGGCCGAGAATCATCTTGTTAACGCCGGCCGAGATGATCCCAAACTCGTCCGCCGAAAAGAGGTCCACCCGGGCGGAGAAGTCGGCCTCTTCGACGCGGCGTAGGCCCCCCAGCAGGGTGCGTGTCTGCTGGTTGACGTCCAGGGCGAATAGGATCAGGAGCAGGAGGTTAAGGGCGGTGACGCCCGCGACGACCATCCCCACATCTGAACCGGCCACCAGGGATGCCGAGAGATGCAGCGCCCGGAGATGAGCGGCAGCGGCCAGCAACGCCAGAGGTGAGAGGGCCAGGAGCATGAAGAAAAAGGCCAGGCGCGCCGCCAGCCCCACCCGCCACACTCCTCGCAGGTCGGGAGAAAGGGAGAAATCGGTGACCAACCGCGTCAGGGACTGGCGTGCAGCCCACCCATTCGCGTGGTACTCGAACACCGCGTGCCCGATGGGGACCAACGTGAGGTTCAAAAGCCAGTAGACCCAGAAGTCCCCGCTGGGAACCCCCAGGTGCCACCGGGCATTGGCATACATCACGGACAGTTGCGCCGTCACCGAGGCCGTCAGGGCATGAGGCCCGAAGACGCGGACGAAGGAAAAGAGCGGCAGGTTGTGCAGGCGGGCGCATACCCGGGCCACCTCTTCGGGCGAACTCCCGGTCCGCAATCTCCGGAAGGGGGTCAAGTACCACCAGTTCAGCGCCAGATCAACGGCCACAAAAGCCGCGACAGGCACCGGGAGCACCTTCAATAGGATAAGAAGCTGCTCGGGGGTATACGAGAACGCGGCCGAGAAAAACGCAATGGCGGGAAGGACTGAAATCAGGCTTCCGAAGATTTCGTTCCGGATGGTCCTTCGCCAAAGTCGCTTGAAGTCCTCCGCATAGTCTCCGCTTGCGGCCGCACGTGTTTGGTCTGGTCTGTCAAGCTGAAGCATGGGTGTCCCCCTCGCCCCCGCGCGCGAAGGCGGCGGGCAGCGCGGACCCGCCATCCTGATTGGCGGATCTGCGGTTCTTGTCGAAGCAGAGCCGCGAACCCCAGAGACGGAAGCCTGCACTACCTTGCTATCACACCCCGGCCAGGTTTCCAAGAACTCCGGGTTGACCTTTGCTGATGAGCTCATGCGCCGTAGCCTCCCTGCCTGTGCCCGCCCTGCCGATCCGGCGCTTATCCGTCAGTTGACGGATCTGGCGACCGACGGACAGGGCAGAGGGACTGCCGCCCGGCAGGTCACCGGAAGGCTTACCGGGTGTATTATCGAATAGAGAATCTGGACGCGCAGCGAGGCTGACCTTGCAAGGTGAATTGAAACCGGAGGAGAAAAGCATTCCCGGGCGAATTCTGGCTATTGATTTCGGCACAAAACGTATGGGCCTGGCGGTTTCCGATGCCCTGGGCGTTACAGCTCAGGGCCTTCCGACGCTCGAGCGGGTGGAGCGGGGAAAAGATTTGCGGCGAATTCAGGAGGTGGTGGAGGAATACTCCGCGGAGCGCGTGCTGGTTGGGAATCCCCTCGGCCACGGGGGCGGTGAAACCGTCATGTCGCGTCGCGCCGCGAAATTCGCCGAGGACTTGCGCCGGCGACTCAGTTGTCCCGTCGAACTCTGGGATGAGCGCCTGACCAGCGTGGAAGCCAACCGGCACCTTCGCGAATTGGGCTTGAGTCTCGGGAAGCGGCAGCACGCCGTGGACCGGGTGGCCGCCACACTGCTTCTTCAAAGCTATTTGGATTTTCTGCAGAACGCGGCAAGCCGGGACCAAGGAGCGATCCGGTGAGGCGATTCCTCGCGGGGTTGGTAGCGGGGCTGGTTTTGGCCGCCGCACTCTGGACGCTGGACGACCTCTATCGGCCGTACCGCAGCTATTCCGGCACCGTCCTCATGGAAATCCCGCCGGGTGAGCAGGTGACCGCGGTTGCCCAGGAACTGGTCGCACAGGGCGTGCTTGACCATCGCCTCCCCTTCCTCGTGTGCTATGCGGTGGGCCGCCTGCGCCGCCGGGTTAAGGCGGGGGAGTATTTCTTCGACCGTCCCTTGCGCCCTATCGATGTTTACAGGAAGCTGGTCAACGGGGATATTTATCTCCACACCGTCGTTGTTCCGGAGGGCTCGGATCGGTTTGACGTCGCGCGGATTTTTCACGAGCGCCTGGGCCTCGATTCCAGCGAACTGCTGCGCATCACGGAACAAGGCGCTGCCGTTCACGACCTCGACCCGCAAGCGCCTTCGCTGGAGGGTTATCTTTACCCGGACACTTACCGCTTCGCGCGCGGGGTGAGCCCCGCCACGGCGGTCGCGGTCATGCTGGCACGGTTCCGTCACGTTCTGGCGACAAAGTTTCGCGACGAGCTTCCCCCTGGATCTAAGCGGCTGCACGAGGTCATCACCCTGGCCTCGCTGGTCGAGAAGGAAACGCCCGACCCCGCCGAGCGCCCGATCATTTCCGGCGTGTTTCTAAGAAGGCTCGAGAAAGGCATGGCGTTGCAGTGTGACCCCACGGTCATTTACGCAGCGCGCCTCGACGGCCTGCCACCAGGACCCATTACAGAAAGCGAGCTGGATTCCGACTCGCCGTACAACACTTACCGCCGCGCGGGCCTGCCGCCAGGACCGATTGGCAATCCCGGCGAGGCCTCTATCCGGGCGGCTCTCGACCCGGCCGCGGGGAACGCACTCTACTTCGTCAGCAGCAATCACTCCGGGCATGTTTTTGCGCGAACCCTTGCGGAGCACCAGCGTAACGTGGCACGATATCGGAGGGAAGTGGCGGCGCTACGCCACGACGATCCGGAAAAGGCAAAAGAAAATCTGCGCTCGGTTCACCGCGGAGCCGGTAGCGCTGCCGCGCGGTCGGGGAAAAGTGCCAAGCGCCTTGAGCAAAAAACAGATCATCCTTGATATCTGCGCGGCGCGGAATTTCCAACGCTTTGGGGCCGGCGAAATCCGGGCGATCGGCAACGAACTGCGCCAGCGCCTCGGGCACGAGCAGAAGACTTCTCCCTCCTACATCGCCTCCATCCTCCGTGAAGCGGGGAAGCCTGTGGACTACCGAGACCGCTTCACAGATCCGTTGCAGGAGGAGCCTTACGCCAGCCACCTGAAAGGGTTGCTGGAGTTCCATAGCCTGGAGAGCGCCGAAACCTCACTCCGCAAGCTCGACGCGATCTACCGGGAATATCGGGAAATTTCAGATCGCATCGGCACCAGCCTGGTCCGATCTGTGGTGCTGAAAGGCAAACTGCGCGCGCAGAGTGTGGCGGGGAATCCCCGTGTGAGCCCGGAGAAGCGCCGGGAAAAGCAGGAGATCGCGCGCTGGTTCCACGTCTGGCTCGAGACACCGGACCTGCTCTCCGACTGGCTGGAGCTGCGCAAGAACTCGGAAGAGTTCCAGCAGATGTTCTTGCGCCCGGACGGGCCGGTCGGTTAATTCCGATTCAACTTTCCAGAAGCATCCACTACAATGGACGCGATGGTAGCGCGAGACAAACTGATCGTGGCGCTGGATCTCCCCAGCGCCGACGCGGCAACGCGCCTGGCGGGGAAACTCCACGGTCATGCTGGGATGTTCAAGGTCGGTTCGGAGCTTTTTACGGCGGAAGGCCCGGTGTTGGCGCGCTGCCTGGCCGCCGCGGGAGAAAAGGTCTTTCTCGACCTGAAATTCCACGATATCCCGAATACCGTGCGGGCCGCGGCTCGCGAGGCCGCGCTGGCTGGGGTCAGCATGCTGAACGTGCACGCTCTGGGGGGACTCAAGATGATGGAGGCCGCGCTGGAGGGCGCGCGAGTTGTCGAGAGGGGAGACAGCAAGCCATCGCGGCCGCTGGTCCTGGCAGTCACGCTGTTGACCAGCCTGGAGCGGGCCGACCTCCAGGACTTGGGTGTGACGGGCTCGCCGGAGGATGTCGTAGTGCGACTGGCTCGCCTGGCGCAACGGGCCGGGCTTGACGGTGTGGTCGCCTCGGCGCGCGAAATTGCCGCCATCCGCGCCGCCTGCGGGCCGCAGTTTATCATCGTGACTCCGGGCATTCGCCCAACTTCCGCGGCTGTGCATGACCAGGTGCGTATCGCTACTCCTGCACTCGCTATCGAAGCGGGCGCCGATTATCTGGTCGTGGGACGGCCCATCACCGAGGCTCCCGATCCCGTCGCCGCCGCGGACGCCATCGTCGCGGAGATGGAGAAGGCTCTCGCTTCGAGGATGGGTGTAATTTAGAAGGGCAGTTATCAGTTGTCAGTACTCAGTAAGGTCAAATGCTGAGATCTGAGATCTGACAACTGAGAACTGAGAACTGATGACTGAAAACGAGATCCTGAAAATCTTTCGTGAGCATTCCGCGCTCCTTGAGGGGCACTTCATTCTTTCCTCAGGGCTGCATAGCGACCGATACATCCAGTGCGCCCTGGTGCTGCAGGATCCGCGCGTGGCCGAGCAATTGTGCGTAGAGCTGGCGAAGAAGCTCGCCGGCCTTGGCGCAGCGGTGGTGGCGGCGCCGGCGCTGGGCGGCATCCTGGTCGCCCACGAAGTGGCCCGCGCTTTGGGCGTCCGCGCGCTCTTTACCGAGCGGCAAGCGGGCATGATGACTTTACGCAGGGGATTCAGCTTATCGTCCGGCGAACCCACCCTGGTCGTCGAAGACGTGATGACGACGGGCCTTTCTACGCGCGAAACCGTCCAGTGCGTGGAGCAGGCAGGAGGGAAGGTCGTGGGCGTGGGAGCGCTGGTCGATCGGAGCGGCGGAAAAATCGATCCTGCCCTTCGAGACTTGCCTAAAGCTGCGCTGCTGACTCTGAGCATCCAGAACTACGAGCCCGCCCATTGTCCTCTCTGCGATTCCGGCATCCCCGCGGTCAAGCCGGGCAGCCGCACCATTCTGAAATCCTAAATTTGAAATTTCGAGTTTCGGAAGGCGCGTGGTTCCCGCGTGGCCAGCGGGTTCACTCCGGGCGCCGGTAGACGATTTTCCCCGCCACGATTGTCGCGGTGGCGGCGCCTTTGAGTTTCCAGCCGTCGAAGGGAGAGTTGCGGCTCTTCGAGCGTCCTTCGGCCGCGCGGTAGGTCCACTCGAGGTTGGGATCGAACACGGTGACATCCGCGGCACCACCCTCTTTCAAGCGGCCGAGCGGCTGGTTGATAATACGGGCGGGATTTGTACTCATTAGGGCGATCAAGTGGCCAAGTGAAATCTTGCCGCTATGGACCAGTTGCGTGAGCGCCAGGCCGAGCGCCGTTTCCAGGCCGATGAGGCCGAAGGGTGAGTCGGCGCCCAAGTTTTTTTGCTTCAGCTCCGGGGCGTGCGGGGCATGGTCGGTGGCGATAGCATCGATGGTCCCGTCCGCAATGCCGCCCAATATGGCCTCCACATCCTGGGCGCTGCGCAGCGGGGGATTCACCTTGGCGTTGGTGCCCTGCTCGAGGACGGCCTGGTCGGTGAGAGTGAAGTGGTGGGGAGTAACCTCGCAAGTCACACGGACGCCCCGCCGCTTGGCGGCGCGGACCAAATCCAGGGCGCGCGCCGTCGAAAGGTGACATACGTGCAAGTGCGCTCCGGTGGCCTCCGCGACGATCAGATCGCGCGCCACCGCGACGTCCTCCGAGCAATTGGGAATCCCTCGCACGCCCAATTTTTGGGAGACCAGCCCTTCGTTGATCACTCCGCTCCCGCTCAGACTTGCGTCCTCGCAGTGGTCGCTCAACGGGACGCCGGCCTCCCGCGCCTTCTCCAGCGCGCGCCTGAGCAGTCCCGCGTTTTTTACCGGCCGGCCGTCGTCGGAAAACCCCACCGCACCGGCGCTCACTAATGCCGCAAGATCCGTAAGCGACTCGCCCTGGCTTGCCATGGAGACGGCGGCGATAGGGAAGAGGCGCGCCAAGCCGAGGCGCTGCGCCTTTTCGATCTGGGAACGGACCAACTCCGGGCGATCGATGACGGGCTTGGTATTGGGCATGGGACAGACAGCCGTAAACCCTCCAGCCACGGCCGCGGATAGGCCCGTTTCGAGCGTTTCCGAACTTTCCCCGCCCGGCTCGCGCAGGTGGACGTGGATATCGATCAGGCCCGGCGAGACCACTTTCCCCCTGGCATCGAGCGTATCGTCACAGCTTGTCACGATTTCTGGCGCGATCTGGCGAATGACGCCGCCTTCGACCAGCACGTCGAGTTCACCGTCCAGGTTGTCTTCCGGCGAGATGACGTGTCCGCTTTTGATGAGCAAAGATCCCATAATGTCCTCGAGGGAGGAGCTTCGGGCGAAGGGCAGTATAGCAAGTTAACAGTCGAAAGTTACAAGTCAAAAAGGGCGGGGCAATCCGTCGGCAGGGCGGAACTTCGAGCCCCGCCCCTATGCCGAGGAAGAGAAGGGGAAAAGCGGGAGCAACAAATCCTTCACCGGCTGATAAGACTTGCGGTGTTCGGGGCAAGGTCCGTAGTGCGCCAGGGCTTCCAGATGCTCTCGGGTTCCATATCCCTTGTTTTTGGCGAGACCATATTGCGGGTAAATGCGGTCGAGATCCTCGAGATGTCTATCGCGAGCCACCTTGGCCAGGATGGAAGCCGCGGCAATGGAAACGGAGCGCGCGTCACCGTGAATGATCGCCCGATAGGGAATTCGCAGAGCGGGGGAACCGTCGCCCTGTGAAAGCGGCATCGCGTCGGTCAGGACGAAGTCCGGAGGCGGTTCCAGGGCCCGCAGGGCGCGAAGCATCGCCTGGCGCGAAGCCTCGTAGACATTCAGCGCGTCCACTTCCTCGGCGGAAATGGCGACGACTTGGAAGCAGAGGGCCCGCTCAATGATTTGCGCTGAAAGCGACTCTCGATCGCGGGGAGAGAGTTTCTTCGAGTCGTCCACGCCGGCGACGGGTTTTGAGGGGTCGAGGATCACGGCCGCCGCGTAAAGAGGGCCGAGCAGCGCTCCGCGGCCTACCTCGTCACAGCCGGCGATGAGCCGCCACCCTTGGCGGTGGGCTTGCGCCTCTAGCCGGCGCGTGCATCTCAGCTCACTCGAATCGCGTGGGCGCGGCATGGTCGGTAGCAGGAGTTATACCACAGCTCGCCATCCGTTTGACTTTCCCTCTTTTTCCATGTAATTAGTGAAAGTCGACCTCGGGGTGCCAAATGAAAACTCAATACACTCGCCGGAAGTTCCTTCAAGCTACGGGCGCGACCGCCATGGCTTGGTGGCTGTCTCCTCGCCGGCTGTTTGCCGAAATCGCCTCGCCTGCGTCGCGGGTGGCGGTGGCGAGGTGTCCGGCTTACAACGCCGAAGTTCTGGCCACTCTCCAAACGATGTTCGACCGCCTGGGCGGCTTGCAGCGGCTGGTTAAAGGGAAGACCGTGGCGATCAAGCTCAACTTGACCGGCGGCCCGACGGACCGGGTGGGCGGCAGGCCCGTGGAGTTTACCTCCTGGGTTCATCCGCAGGTGATTGGCGCCACGGTGCACTTGCTGGGGCAGGCCGGAGCGAACCGCATTCGGCTGCTCGAGAGCGCTGGGGGGACGGTAGAGCCGCTCGAGGAGTTCATGCTCAAAGCGCGCTGGAATCCCCACGACTTCCGGAGCGCCGCGCCGCGAGTGGAATTCGAAAACACTAACTTCCTAGGCCAAGCGAAGAACTACTCGCATTTTAAGGTGCCCGGCGGCGGGTTGCTTTTCGCAGCCTACGATATGAATCATTCCTACGAGGATTGCGACGTCTTTGTCTCCCTGGCCAAGCTCAAGGAGCACGGTACGGCGGGGGTGACCCTCTCGATGAAGAACTGCTTCGGCAACGTTCCGTGCACGATTTACGGGGAAGGGGCGGGAGTGAGCGAGCCCAGCCCGGCGCCGCACGGACCGCGGCTGATGCTCCATGATGGAAGCCGGCAGCCCTCGCGGACCTCGGCTTCCGAGATTAGTCCGAGCTCACCTCGCGACCCGGGCTATCGCGTACCGCGCGTAACGGCGGACCTGGTGGCGGCGCGGCCTGTCCATCTCGCCATCCTGGATGGGATTGAGAGCATGGCGGGCGGGGAAGGCCACTGGGTGAAGGGGACCCGGCCAGTGCGGCCGGGGTTACTGGTCGCGGGCACGAATTGCGTCAGTACCGACGCGGTGGCGACGGCTCTCATGGGTTTTGACCCCATGGCCGACCGCGGGACTCCTCCCTTTGAAACCTGCGATAGCACCTTGAGGCTGGCAGAACAACTGGGGGTGGGAACACGAGACTTGCGGCGGATTGAAGTGGTCGGAACACCCATCAAGGAAGCGGTGTTCCGATTTCGTGCGGCCTGACGAGGCGGCAGACGGCAGACAGTAGACGGTAGACAGGAGAAATCCTGTATGCCGTATACCGACTACCGTCTACCTTTTGCAGGACGCCCCCAACCTGATGGGGCACGCGGGAATTCCGGCTGGCTTCGACAAAAAGAAACGGCACTACCCTTCCTTCTCGCCCACCGCGGCGCGCAGACGCGCGGCCTTGCCGCGCAGCTTGCGCAGGTAATAGAGCTTGGCGCGGCGCACCCGCATCCCGGAACGCACCACTTCAATCTTGTCGATGACCGGGGAGTGCAACGGGAAAATGCGCTCCACCCCGTGGCCAAAAGAGATCTTGCGGATCGTCACCGTGGAATGATTTCGGGCCCGGCGCTGGGCAATGAGCGTCCCTTCAAAGACCTGAATCCTCTCTTTTTCCCCTTCCTTGATTTTGACGTGGACGCGCACGGTATCTCCCGAGCGCAAGGAAGGGAGGTCTTTCTTCATTTGCAGTTGTTCGAGTTTTTCGAGCGCATTCATGATGTTCGATCTCCAATATAGTTTCAGTGGCTCGCGGCGGCCGGCTTCACCAACTCCACATCAATCGTAATAGCGATCTCATTGGCGATGACGGCCGTGGGGAAGCTGGTCACTCCAAAATCTTGCCGGTTGATCGTAGTCGTGGCGGACGCCCCCATACGCGAACCCCCTCGAAAGTCCTTGATGGGGTCGGAGGGGCCCTCGACGTCGAGCACGACCTCTTTGGTCACCCCGTGGAGGGTGAAGTCGCCCGTGACCTTCAACTTGCCTTTTCCCGCCGCCTCGACGCGCA
>Ga0209777_10003084_pt1 | contig 21098 bp, 15 predicted proteins | sample FrelakmetHBP12HB_FD_187147 | JGI IMG/M metagenome (GOLD analysis project Ga0209777, IMG submission 187147) | Freshwater lake sediment microbial communities from the University of Notre Dame, USA, for methane emissions studies -HBP12 HB (SPAdes)... | ecosystem: Environmental > Aquatic >...
CTTTCGCCCTCACGGGCTCAGTAAGGGCGTTCAGCCGAGAGTGCTTCAGCGCGGGCCAACGGCCTTGTGTACCGGCTGCGCCCAGAACGCTGCCAGTTTCGGCTGAATGTTGCTGTTCGCCACTTCTTTGTCGTGCACCCAACCTGTCTTACTCGATCGACCAGAACTCCACGCCGTAGGGCTCGAGGTCGATTTCAACCGGAGCGGCGCCGCGCACAAGTCGAAGGTCGTCCAACTGGCGAAGGCGCACGTTCTCGTCGCTGATCGCCGCGGCGGCGTCGAGGCGCCGGCGTTTGGCCACGGAATCAGCGGGCAGATCGCGGGACACGACGCGCAGCCTGACCGGCTCCGGAGAGTAGTTCCAGACGAGCAGGTTGTGGACCTCGTAGACCGCGTCGTGAGTGAGCAGGGCGTGCACGGAAGGATCGGCCGATTCCGCGCCGAGGCGCTCGCCTCCGAGACGGGAGAGCAGCTTGAAGGTGAAGTATGCGGGACGGACCGTGTTCTGGAAGTCGAAGAGGCCGTCGTATTGCGGCATGCGGTTCCACCAGCGCGCCATGAAAGACGCGCCATGCGCGGAGAAGAACTGCGCGAACCGCTCGCGATCCACGTGGTAGTCGCGGATGTGGTAGTAGCACGAGTAGTCCAGCCCGGCCTCGCGCATCTGCCAGGCGACTTCGGCGACGAAGCAGGGCTGGAAGCGCGGATCGAGCGAAGGACTCGAGAGCGACATGTTCCACTCATCGAGAATCGTCTCGGGGTTGAGGCCCGGGTACTTCTTCAGCAGCGCCTTCACGCCTTCGACGGTGCCGCGGATCTCGAGTGGATCGCTCGAGTAGATGTGCCAGGACACGAAATCGAGCGGCGCCTTCTTTGCGGCCGCGGTTTCGAGCAGCGCCGGCAGCAGCGGGGACTTCCAGCCGGCCAGCGCGGGCCCGCCGACTTTCGCCTCGGGATCGGCGCGGCGGACGGCCGCCGCCGTGTGCTTGTAATAGCGCACGTAGCTCTCCGGCTTGAAGCGGTAGGGGCAGCCGCCGTCTTCGCCGATGTCGGGCTCGTTGGCCACCTCCCAGTACCGGATGGCGGAGCCGCGCTCCTTGTAGTGGCGCACGAGCCGGTAGATCAGATCCTCCCAGCGCTCGTAGTCCTTGGGCTCGACGACGTCCTGATCGACGACGGGAAAAAGCACCCGGGGCTTGAACGCGATGGACAGGAGGGGCTCGGCGCCGGTGCGGAGGATCAGGTCCACCGAGCGGTCGAGCGAATCGAAATGATAGCGGCCCGGCGCCGGCAGCAGGTCGAAGTACTCCTGAACGAACAGCCGGATGAGCCGCGGGTGCAGCGCGCGGATTTCAGCCGCGCGGTTCTCCCACATGGGGTCCTCGGACAGCCCGCCCTGGCCGAGCGCGAAGCGGCCGATCTCCATGGGACCGAGCTTCTGCCCGAACCAGAGCGTGAGCGAAGCAGTGCGCGGCTGCGCGAACGCAAGCAGCCCGGCCGCGAGAAACGCGGCTGCCAATCGAATCGCTTTCATTGCGGTGTTCCTCACCGCCGCCGATGAAGGCGGCGCACTCCAGTCAGCCCTGTAAGGTTACAGGACGCCGTACTTCTCGTAAACCGTCTTCAGATACGCGCCCGCGAGGAGTTCTTTGCGGCTGGCGTTCTCCGCACTCACCTTTTCGGTGGCGAGCCTCACGGCCTCCGCGACCACGGCGGAAGGGATCGCGACGACACCGTCGTAGTCAGCGAAGATCAGGTCTCCCGGCGAGACGAGCACGCCGCCGCACTCCACCGGCACGTTATAGTTCACCACGATGCCGCGGCCTTGCGAATCCACGGGCTTGATGCCGCGGGCGAACACCGGGAAGCCGAGTTCCTCGATCTTGCGCACGTCGCGCACGAGGCCGTCGATCACCGCACCCCGGCCGCCGCGAGCGCGGGCCGCGGTGGAGAGCAGTTCGCCCCAGGGCGCGTTCTGAACGGAGCCCGCGGTCGAGATGACGACCACATCGCCGGGCAGGAGGCTATCGACCGCTTCGATCTCCAACCCGTACGGATCTTCGGGGATGTGATACACGTCAACGTATGCGACCGTGCGCGCCCAACCGGCAAAGCGGCAATCGGGGAACAGCGGCCTGAGGTTCTCTCTCATCGCCTGGTTGCGGTAGCCGAGCCGGTCCAGTGAGTCGCAGACAACCGCGGTGTAGAGCGCACCCTCGATGTGCGCAAAGAGCTCGAGATTCTCCGCCGTGGCGGCGGCGCCTGGGAAACGCGCGATAGCTTCGTCCATGGGATTAAGAGTAGCCGCAACGCCGGGCGCTGAACAAGGGCACGGCTTTCAGCAAACAGCTTTCAGCTATCAGCGAACAGCGAGCAGCGCAGAGCAGTGGCTGAAGCCGCTGCCGGCACCCTGAAGGGTACCCCACGCCCAGGTGACATGTGCCATAGCGGAGAGTATGGCGCCGCTCTGAAAGCGTTCGTACGGAGGAAGCGAGTAGCACGCAGACCAGCCGCTGACCCTCCTGGCTCAGTAACGAAGACGTGCGCCACATCGCGTATAATTCGCTTTCGGTCATGGAGGTGCCATGAGTGCGCTCGACGTTCGCGCTAACGCGCTGGGATCGGTAGTTCTCTGCTTGGCGGCTGCCACGGCGGCTTGGCCGGCCTCGGACCCGCTCGCCAGGCAGGTCACGATTTACCGCGACACGTTCGGTGTCCCGCACATCGTGGGCGAAACCGAGGCGGCGACCTTCTTTGGTTACGGTTACGCCCAGGCGGAGGACCACCTGGAGCGGATGATGATTCAGTACCGCGACGCGCAAGGCCGGCGCGCTGAGGTGCAGGGATTCGAGGCGCTCGGCGACGGGTATCTGCACTTCGTCCCCTACGAGTACCGGTGGGGCGGCGACTATCTGCAGCGGCTGCTGCGCACGAAGCGGTGCGTGGTGGAGAACAAGAACAAGATCGACCCGGCCGTCTACCGCATCCTCGACGCGTTCGCCCGCGGCGTGAACGAGTACATTGCGGAGCAGCGCGCAACAATTCCCGTGTGGATCGACAGCGTGACGGCCGAGGACATCGAGGCGCTCGAGCGCAGCCACTACCTGCGCTTCTACAGCATCCACGACGCGCTCATCAAGCTCACCGGCGAGACGCACGACTTTCCGAACTTCGGCTCGAACCAGTGGGCGATCACGCGCGAGCGGTCGGCCAACGGGCGGATCATTCACGTGGAGCACACGCACATGCCGTGGGCGAACCGCTTTCAGAACTACGAGGCGCACCTGATGACGCCGGGCAAGCTCGACGCGGCCGGCATCAGTTGGTTCGGCAGCCCGTTTTTCCTCGACGGCCTGAACGACCGGATCACGTGGTCCGCCACCTGGAACCAGCCGAACATGTCCGACGTGTACGAAGAAAAGCTGAACCCCGCCAACCAACTCGAGTATCTGTACGAAGGCAAGTGGCTGGCGATTCGCGTGGACCAGGCGACCTTCCGCGTGAAGGGCCCGAAGGGGATGGAGTCGATCACGCTTCCGCTCTACTACACGCATCACGGGCCGGTGGTGAGGGTGGACCGCGAGCGCAACCGCGCGTGGTCGGTGAAGCTGCCAAACTTCGAAGGTGTGAATTACGCCAAAGGAATGTACGGCCTGATGAAGGCGCGCAACCTGGGCGAGTTCAAGGCGGCGGTGGCGCAGCAATTGATGCCGCGCTGGAACCTGCTCTACTCCGACGGAGAGAACATTTTCTGGGTGCACAACGGCAACGTGGCGCGGCGCGCGGCCGGCTACGACTGGTCCAAGCCCGTGCCAGGGTGGACCAAGGAGACCGAGTGGGGGCCGTTCATTCCGTTCGACAAGTATCCGCAGGTGCTCAACCCGGCCGCCGGGTTCCTGCAGAACTGCAACAACCCGCCGTGGGTAGCGACGCGCAACTCCGGCCTGAAGCCGCTCGCGCCGGCGCCTTACTACTTGCAGGCCACGCCCAAAGCGGATGCCGGCGAGGAGGCGCTGAACACGCGCGGCGAGCGCCTCTTTCAGGTGCTCACCGAGGACAAGAAGTTCACGCTCGAGGAAATGACGGATCTCGGCTTCGACACCTACATCATGCCGGCCGAAGTGATCGTGCCGCTGATCGAGCGCGCCTCGGCAAAGGGTGAGACGAAGGACGGCGACGTGAGCCGCGCGGTGGAGCGGCTGCGCGCGTGGGACCGGCGATCCTCGAAGGATTCCGTGGCGTACACCTATCTGCACTACTGGGCCAAAGCGTATCGCGAACTGTTCTCCGAGGCGAAGTTCTCCCGCTTCATCGCTTACGACCGGCGCAAGATTGACCTCGACTCGGCCGGGGAGCAGCAGATGGCGTGGCGCGCGCTGGAGCAGGCGGTGGCGCAGATCCGCAAGCAGTGGGGCCAGCCGGAGGTGCCGTGGGGCCGCATCAACGTGGTCGTGCGCGGGAAGGAGTTTCCGCTCGAAGGTGAGGCCGTCTTCGGCGTGCTGCACCCGGACGAGGGCGTGGAGCAGGACAACGGGCGAATTCACTGCAACGACGGCTGGGGCCACCTGCTGATCGTCATGGAGGGCCAGCCGAAGGAGGTGTGGAGCCTGTTGCCGTACGGGCAGTCGGAGCATTCGTCCTCGCGGCATTTCAACGACCAGGCGAAGCTGCACAGCGAGCGCAAGGCAAAGCGATTCTGGCTGAGGCCGGCGGAGATTCTGGCGCACACGGAATCGGTGTGGGGCGATGGGGACCGGCTGAAGCGGATCGAGTAGCAGGAGGATTTGTCCCTCACCTCGCCGGACGCCCCATTGCCCGATGCGGCCAACACGGGCGCCGAGCCGTTCCTCATCGGCGCCGTCGCCGGCGGTTGGCGCCTGTCTCTGGTGCGCACGACTTATCGTGCTGGCGGCTTCAGCCAACGCGCTTTTCCGGCGGCTCGCCGGGCCGCCTGCCCGGCCAGGCGACCGCGTGAACGCCCGCTTGAACCGCATCATCGGACCTGATACGCTGATCGGCAACCCGGTATTCGCCGGACGTACAAGGGAGTTGACCGCATGGCAAAATCACGTCGGGATTTCATTCAATCCGGCGCGGCGCTGGCCGCCGGGCTCACAGGTTTGGCTTCGTACTCGAGAGCGCAGCAGCCTGCTACGCCCGCCCCTGCCGGCATCCAGGTTCCGAAGATGAAGTTCGGCGGCGTCGAGATCAGCCGCCTCGTGCTCGGCGTCAACCCGTTCTACGGCTATTCGCACTACAACCGCAACCTGGACGAGACCATGCGGGAGTGGTACACGCAGGATCGCGTGTGCGAAGTGATGCACCGTGCCAACAGCTTCGGCATCAATGCGTTCAACTACGTGCAGTCGGAACGCTCTGTCTCGGACTGGTCGCGGTTTGTAGCCGAAGGCGGCAAGATGCACCTCATTCCCCAGGTGACCGGCCGCTCGGATGCCGCCACATTGGTGAAGACTTTGCACCCGCTCGCACTCCAGCGCCAGGGAGAGGTGGTTGATGATGCCTGGCAGGCCGGCCGCATGGATTCCGTCAAGGAGTGGTGCAAGAAGGTGCGCGACATGGGCGTGCTTGTCGGCGTCGGCACGCACATCCCGGAAGTCATCGTCAAAGTCGACGAAGAGAACTGGGATGTGGATTTCTACTCCGGCTGCGTCTACAATCGGCGGCGCAAGGCCGAGGAATGGAAGAACGTGCTCAACGGGGAAATGATCGAGATGCCGCACGACATCTACATGACGAGCGATCCCCAGCGGATGTACCGCGTCATGCGGCAGACAAAGAAGCCGTGCTTCGCGTTCAAAATTCTCGCCGCCGGGCGCATCGCCTCGGAAGGTATCGAACAGGCCTTCCGAACCGCCTTCGAGAGCATCAAGCCGTCCGATGGTGTCTACGTCGGCATGTTCCCGAAGTTCCGGGACGAAGTCCGCATCAACGCCGAAATCGTCCACCGCATCCTGAGCCGGGGCTGAGAGCAGCCACGAACGAGAGGTTGAGTTAATCCTCGACGTCCGGAACGGAGCAGCGGAGAATAACCTCCTGGTGTCGGGCAACGGCTTTCGTTAAAGACTGCGCGGGTTAGTCCAATACACGGTCGCGCCGGGCGCGCGAGGCCGTGATCCTCACAGCCGCCGCGCCGCGAAGCGGCACATCGAGACACCGTCGATGATGTTGAACGGAAGCTGCCCGGTCGTGTAGTGGCCGCACGGCAGGCAGAGTACCTCGTGCCGGGCGCCCTGCTTCCGGAACGCCTCCACCACGCCGCGCGAGAACTCCGGCAGGAATGTGGTGTCATAGCGGGCCCAGATGAGCAGCGACTGGAGGTCGCGGCCCGCCAGCCGGTCGAGGTAACTCGCGGGACTGATGGGCGCCCAGCATCTTCGAAGGTTGTCCCGCGTGATCCGGTCGCCGAAGCCCGCGCGAACATGGCGCGTCGAGAGTCCGGTCCAGACCACGTCGGCGAACCACGTCGAGACGTGGTTGAGCACGGCCACGCGGATACGCGGGTCGTGGACCGCCGCGATGAACGCGATGCAGGAGCCCAGGCTGGTGCCGAGGATTCCGAGCCGTGTGTAGCCTTGCCCCTCGAGCCAGTCCAGGCAGCAGCGCACGTCGATCACCGACTGCCGCCCGGCATGCACCGTCCGTCCCACGTTGCTCGACACGTGGTAATCCGCCCGGGCAGTTTCGGCCGGCATCCGCCGGTCGTGGTACGCCAGGTTCATGCGCAGCGCAGTGACCCCGAAGTGATTCAGTAGCTTACAGACACCGATGTGGCCCCCGGAGTCGGCATTCCACTGCGGCAGCACCACCACGGCGCGGCCCCGGCTGCGAACGGTGGGAAAGAAATCGGCGTGGACGGTGTTGTTCTCGTGATGCGGCGTCTCGAGCGCGCTGGTGAAAGTCAGGTGCCCGCCCTGCAGTATGCAGTCAGCCGGCGGAACATAAGAAAAGAAGTTGTCGGATTCTTTCACCGCGCAAGCGCTCGCCGAGAGAGCATCCGCTAATGGGACAGGGGATTCCGGGTTCAGGCCCAGCCACTCGAGTCCCCACTCGAAGGGGCGCACCAGGCGGTTCTGATCACGCGTTGCCAGACGGTACTCCCAGGCGTTCATCCAACGCGCGTAGACGCTTGCCATGAAAGGAGTTTATCTTAGCACTGCGGGAAAACGAAAGGGCCCGTGCCGGAGGGAGAGTTCGCGGCCGGGCCCTTACACCTAGGCCCCGCCGTTTAGGCGAGGCGGGAAAGCAAACAACAAGGAGGCAACTGCCCCAAAGCGAAAAACCTCAAGTAACCCCACCTTCGCGAGTGCAATCGCCATTCCAACTTCAACTGAAAGAAAACACACCTTCGGACGCGCGCCCGCCTTCTGTTTTTCGTAGAGTAGCGCAATAATGCATACAACTTTTGGAAAACCATGGCTTCAGGGGTACTCCCCTGCATGGTTCAGCGGAGTACAATACCCGGAATGACGCCTTCGACCGAGCGCCGTCCGGCCAGCGTCGGCGGCACCATGCAGCCAGGCATCGCCCGCAAGGCGCTTGCGGGTTTCTTTCTTACCGGGCTGCTTTTCTCATTCCTGGGTGTCATGCTGCCCGTCTGGGGACACCACATCGGTGAGGATTACATCGTCATCGGCAACTACTTCCTGAGTATGAACCTGGGAATCCTCGCTGCGTTCGCCGTATCGCGGTGGCTGTCGGGAAGAGCCTTCTCCGCGCTGCTGGCGGTGGCCTGCTGGCTCGCATGCGCCGCCCTCGTCTACCTGGCGTTGCTCCCACCCGGTGTGCCGAACTGGTGGCGGACGGGTGGACTGTTCTTCCTGGGAGTCGCCGGGGGATTGCTGAACACCGGCATCCTGCGGGCCATCACGCCGCTTTACCGCTACGACAAGGCGGCCACGCTGAACCTGGCGGGGGCGATGTTCGGAGCCGGGTGCGTCGTCATGGCTGTGCTGGTGGCCGGCACATTTTATGTTTACGACGTCGCCAGCATTCTTCTTCTGGTGGCGTCGATTCCCGCGTTCTTCGGCATCGTGTATACCCGCAGCCGGATGGCCGGAGGCGAGCCCGCCGCCGGGGCAGAGGCACAACCCTCGTGGAGGCAGGCATTTCGGGATTTCAGGAGCCTCGCGGCGGTGCTGTTCACCCTGCTGCTCTTTTTCCAGTTCGGCAACGAGTGGGCCGTGGCCGGCTGGCTGCCATTGTTCCTCATTCAACGGCTGGGCATCAGCCCCGAGTCGTCGCTCATCATGCTGGCCACCTACTGGCTTGCCCTGCTCGTTGGCCGCGTCGTAGTGATCGCCGCGCTTCCACGGATCAGCCGCGGCAAGTTGCTGGCCGGCAGCGTACTGGCGGCCCTCCTGGGCTCCACCATGCTGATCTCGACCAACAACCGCTTCGGGGCCGTCACCGCTATTCTGTTCATCGGCGGAGGCTTCGCATCCATTTATCCGTTGATTGCAGAGCGGATCGGCGGACGCTTCCCCTATTACCACCCAGGTTTTTTCAACGGCATCTTCTCGTTCGCGCTGACCGGCGGAATGCTTGCACCATGGTCGCTCGGCTTCTTCACCGACCTGTGGGGCATCCGGGTGGCCATGCTGTTGCCGTTCTTCGGCACGTTGATGGTCTTCCTCCTGTTGATCCTGTTGTGGGCGGAGGCGAAGTTCCGCGAAGGGATTTGAGCCGCTCGGGCGGCAAATGCTGCGGCTAGAAGCCGAGCCAGCCGTGAGGCTGCCAGAGAGGCCGCGGGTACGGCAAGCCCTCTTTCACCAACTCGAGGCCGGGGCGAAGCGCCGGGCAGATGTCACATGCGATAAACAGATGGCACGCGGCCTTCCTGCAGCCGACCGTTCCGAGTTGCGCGAAATAGACGCGCTCGGCGTGTAACGGGAACCAACTCCGCAGCAGGACCAGGTCGCCCTCCCGCAGCTCGGTCTTCAGAAAGTCCGCCACCTCCCAAATGTCATGGAAGGATCGGACCGTTTCCGCTTTCAAACCGCCCTGCACGGCGAGCTTCGCCGGCGTCCGGCCGCGTTCGCCGTAGAAGATCACCAGATCGAGACCGGCCGCCAGTGACCCGAACTCGCGGAACCTGGCCTGGAACTTCAGCGGGGCATCGTGGGCATCGTGGTAGATGAGAATCCGCCGCCGCGCCTTGGCCTCGCTGAGCACGCGAACCGCGGGCGCCAAGCTCGCGTAGGTTGTACTCAAGTCGTCGCGCAGGACAATTGCGCCCGACGGAAGAGGCATGGGATCCATGCGGCCGCGGGCCGGAAGGACATTCGCGATGGCGGCCGCGGCCGAGTCGAGATCAACACCGCAAGACCGTCCCAGCGCAATCGCCGCCAGCACCGAACCCAGCCAGTGCGCGCCCACCAGTCGTGTCTGAATGAACTTCGACTCGCCCCCCGCTTGCACGGTGAAGTTGAGGCGATCCGGCCAGACAGAGGAGACACCGGCGGCGCGCACATCGCAGCTCGCCGACCGCCCGAACGTCACTACCCGGCCGCGGCAACGCCCGGCCATTGCGGCCACTCGCGGATCATCCGCGTTCAACACCGCCAGACCGCGCGGCCCGAGCCGCGACATGAGCTGCTCTTTCTCCGCTGCTATCGCGTCCAGGTCGGGGAGTTTATTGGTGTGGACCGCGGCCACGATGAGAACGGCGACGGCCTGGGGATTGATCAGCCACGCAGCTCGCCTGAGCGCTCCCGGCAGTTTCGTCCCCACTTCAATCACGGTGAACCGGTGCCGCAGGCGCGTCCTCAGGATTGTGGTGGCAAGCGCGGTCCGGTTATTGACGCCGTGGCGCGTCGCGTTCGTGGGAAAGCGCGCCCGCAGAACCGCCGCAAGGCATTCCGTCGCAGTCGTTTTGCCCAGGCTGCCGGTGATGGCGATAAAACGGGTGCGGAACATGAGGCGCCGCCAGCAGAAGGCGAGCAAGCTCAGCACGTAACCGATCAACCGTCTCAGGCGAGGCGACCTGCGGGCGAGCCGAAAGAGCGGATGCCTCATCGAGTTTCGCTCCCGGTCGGGACATGCGGCATGGACGTGGTCCATTATCGCCCGGAAGGCGCAGACGGCAGTATTTCGCGGTGTTTTCGGCCCAGGCGCGGGAAGGCGCCATGTGTTGCAGGAAGCGCGCAAATAGACACAAAATGACAGTCAAAACGGGTCTAATAGTCACTTTTTGCACGCTATTTGCACGGCCCCGCTGGTTCGAGGCACGCGAGAGTCTCAGAACAGCCGGAGCACCGTCTGCTTCTCGCCCTGCTGAAAGATGAGTTCCATCGAACGAATGGACCTCGTCTTGCCCCGGTGGTAGAAGAAGATGAACCCGCTCACGGGATCGGAGAACGACCCGTCGGGGAAGGCGGTGTCGTTGACGGCCTCGGCCGCGGTTTGCGGTTGTTCGCGCTCGACCCCTCCGGGTGCAGGCGTCGTCGTGGGCGGCACGGGATTGGGCACGCGGTCTTCGGTCGGGCGCCGGTCGCCGGGGAAGCGCTCGGTTGGCTGCGGGCGGCCGATGATCACCGGGCCCACGCCGGCCTCGAGGCGCGGGCGCGTTTCCCAGTCCGGATATTTCAGCGAAGCCGCCACCATACCGGGCGCCTGCGAGTAGAGCCGGTCCTTCTTACCGTTCATGCGAAGGGTGAACGAGCCGCTCCCGATCTGCATGGTTTCGCCCTTGGGCGGGTATACGGCGACTTCGACCACGAGGTGATCAGGAATGTCATAACTCCGGTGGCCCGTCGCGAGCGTGTGGACCAGGTACTCCGCGCCGATGGCGACATCGCCGGCGCGGACATGGACCGGGTAGTCCTCCACCTTCGGCTTCGGCTGCGTGCCATAGGGCTGCGCGAAGGCGATGGCAGCGCACGCACCGAAGGCGGCAAGGGCCCGGAACATGACTGCAGTATACTCCGCCGCTTCGGCACGGCACGGGGAGCTATCACTTAGCACGGGAAGAAGACGAGCAGTGCCACCAGTCCGGAGCAGTAGAGAATGCTCCAGGCTAACCCTCCACGCAGCATCACCCGCGCGGGTTGAAACGGTCCGGCCCAGCTACCCACCGGCCGGAGATCGCGGCCCATTCTGGCCGTTACTTCCCAGCCGCGAATGAGGATCCCTGTCATGACCAGGTAGAGGGCCGTGGCACTGCCCAGAAAGGACCACTGCAACCACACCATGCCTTTCGTTGCGGGCGAGCCATGCCGCACTGCATACCCGGCAAGGATGGCCACCAGGAACCAACGCATGCTCTCTATCACCCTCAGGGAATACCGGCGGTAGGCTTCCTGCCACCGCTGGTGTTCTTCGGTGCGCTCAGGTGGCAGCGGGAAGCTGTTGCGCGCAAGGATGATCTCACACGGTAGCAGGCCCATCACCGCATAGCTCGTCAGAACCGGCCACTGCCAGCGGAAGTGAGCATCTCCCTGCGTTGAGAGGAGCAGCCAACTGAAAGTCAGAAAGGCTACGATCATGGCTTCCAGGGGCCAGGAAATATAGTCGCCGAGCCGCCGGACGCCGAGCGGGACGGCGACGCTCGACAGCCTGGGTGGATTGGCTCCGAGCCTTCGCCGCACCCAGAGCCAGAAGCCCCCGAACACGGAGAACAACGTGATCACATCGACAGGCGCCATAACCGGTAAGTCGTTCCAGCGGCGCAAGGCAACCGGGACCACGAAGGCGGAAACCAGGAACAGGTGCTGGCCCAGCAGCAGAATGCGATAACGCTTCAGCCACCGGATCCCCGGGCCTTCATAGAACCCCGGTTGCACCTGCACACCGAAGAAGAAACCGGGCCCGTGTTTCAGAGGGTAATTCCAGAGCATCCGCACCAAAAGGAAAAGCCGAAAGGCCAGAACCAGACTCGCACTGACCAACGGCAGCAGCGCATTTGTTTGCGCCCTCATTGAGCGCCTCCTTTCTGACGCAACCATTCAAGTTCCTGACGCACGATGGCGACGATTTCGCGGTCGCCGAGTCCCGCCAGAACGAGTTGCGTGAGCGACGTGCGCAGCGGCTTTCGCAGTTCGCTTGGTTCGACCTCGCGGGCGCGCCGGGAAGCGACCACGGCGCCGGCGCCGTGGCGGACGGCGAGAAGACCCTCCTGCTGCAGTTCGCGGTAAGCAATCGCGATCGTATTGAGATTGACGCCGAGGTCCCCGGCCACCTGCCGCACGGAGGGAAGGACTTCTCCCTCGCGGAGGTCGCCCCGGGCGATCAGCGTTTTCACGCCATCAACGATCTGCTGGTATAGCGGGCGTTTGTCGTTGGCATCTACCGTCAGGAACATGGCAAATCAGACTGTATACTGTATTCATACTCCATACACTTGCCGATTGTCAAGCGAAAGCTCTGCACCGGAGACGGACCACCCCTCGGGGTGTGTATTGCGTGAGGCTTGTCGAGAACGATCCCAACTGCGGCGCCCAAGAAACTCCAAGCCGGTGGGATGCGATGATGACTGACAGCGGAGGCTTTCCGATGTCCGAGATCCTGCCCGCAATCTTCTTTGGCCACGGCAATCCGATGAATGCGCTCCTGGAGAACTCCTACACGCAAGCGTGGAGGCATATTGGGGAGAAGGCGCCCAGGCCAAAGGCAGTCCTGGCGATTTCCGCTCACTGGTTTGTGCCGGAGACCGGCGTCACCATCAGCACCGCACCGAGGACGATTCACGATTTCGGGGGCTTCCCGCGCGAACTCTACGAAGTACAGTATCCCGCGCCCGGCGATCCGGACCTTGCGCGCCGGGTCCAGCAGATGCTGGCGCCTCTGCCCGTGGCGCTGGACAATTCATGGGGACTCGACCACGGAACATGGTCCGTGCTGCGCCACCTGTACCCGGAAGCCGACGTGCCGATGGTGCAGTTGAGCATCGACGAAACGCAGCCGGCTTCGTTCCACTTCGAATTAGGCCGGAAGCTTGCGGCGCTGCGGGAGGAAGGCATTCTGATCGCCGGCAGCGGGAATCTGGTGCACAACCTTCACGCCTATGCCTGGGGACGTCACATGCCCGAGCCATACGACTGGGCGGTTCGCTTCGAAGCCGAAGCGAGGCAGATGATCCTCGCCGGCGAATACAACCCGCTCATCGACTATGAGAAACTCGGGCGGGACGCGATGCTGGCGATTCCGACGCCGGATCACTATCTGCCGCTGCTGTATGTGCTCGCCGCGAAACAGCAAGGCGAGGCGATCAGTTTTCCCGTTGAAGGCGTGGATGGCGGCTCTGTTTCGATGCTCGCCGTGCAAGCCGGGTAGGATGCGGCTGGAGGTAGCTTGGCAAACATGCGGCGGTTGCGGTGTTCTCTGACGTTATGGGTACTCTCGGTGGGGATGCCGGCCAACTGCGTCTCCGCTCCCTCCCGGGCAAACCTGGTTCTGGATCCTGAAACGTTCCGGCACTACGTTCAGGCGTTCAACCGGAACGACGTGGAGCGGCACGTTAACTACATCCCGAACCAAGGTGCGTGGGAGTGGCTGAAGGACAACGTCCCGTTGTTCGAGGCCTCCGACAAGTCGCTGGAAGAGATGTACTACTTCCGCTGGTGGACCTTCCGCAAACACATCAAGGAATCTCCGGACGGTTTCGTCATCACCGAGTTCCTGCCCGATGTGCCCTGGGCGGGAAAGGCGAACACGATCCCCTGCGCCGCCGGCCACCACTTCTACGAAGGGCGATGGCTGCGCGACCGCAAATACCTGGACGACTACGCCCGCTTCTGGTTTCAAAAGGGAGTCGATCCCAGGCTATACAGTTTCTGGGCCGCTGACGCGATCCGTGCCCGCACTCTCGTAACTCACGATCAGCAACTCACCATCGATCTGCTGCCGCAGTTGACGGAAAACTACCGCCAGTGGGAAGCCACTCACCAGGATCCGATCGGGTTGTTCTGGCAGATCGACGACCGCGACGGCATGGAGTTCTCCATTGGCGGCAGCGGCTACCGGCCCACGATCAACAGCTACATGTACGGCGACGCCCTGGCGCTCAGTGACATCGCGCGGTGGGCCGGGAAGCTCGATCTGTCAATGGAGTTCCGGATGAAAGCCGCGAAGATCCGGGCTCTTGTCGAGGACAGGCTCTGGGACGAAGCGGCCGGATTTTACAAGACGCGCCCGCGTGGGGAGAACCAGGAACTCGTGGACGTGCGCGAACTGGTCGGCTACGTGCCGTGGTATTTCAACCTGCCCGAACGCGGCCACGAAATCGCATGGAAGCAACTCATCGACCCGCAAGGTTTCCTCGCGCCCTACGGTCCGACCACGGCGGAGCGGCGGCACAAGCGGTTCATGTTCCAGAATCCGCACGAGTGCCTGTGGAATGGCCCTTCGTGGCCGTTCGCCACGTCGCAGACGCTGACGGCCTCTGCGAACCTGCTCAACAACTACCGGCAACCGTACGTCACGAAGAAGGACTACTGGACACTGCTCCAGACTTACACGAAGTCACAGCACCTGAGATTGGCGGACGGCCGGGTGATCCCGTTCATCGACGAGAATCTCCAGTTCGAGACGGGGGAGTGGCTCGCGCGGAGCCTTCTGTATCAATTCCCGGAGAAGACCCAGGCGGAGAAAGGCGGGCGGGACCGCGGCCGCGACTATAACCACTCCACGTACAACGACCTGATCATCACCGGCGTGGTGGGTCTGCGGCCGCGCCTCGATCACCAGGTGGAAGTGAACCCGCTCGTGCCCGAGGGCGCATTCGAGTACTTCTGCCTGGACGGCGTGCGGTACCACGGCTGGGACCTGACGATTCTCTACGACCGCACCGGCAAGAAATACGGCCGCGGCGCGGGCCTGCGCGTGTTCGCAGCGGGCCGCGAGATCGGGTCGGCCCCGCGGCTCGAATGGCTGCTGGCGAAGCTGCCGGACACAAACGCGGGCTGGCGCAAGTCGGAGCACAACCCTCTCATCGGGGGCGGCGAGCTTGGGACGGTCTTCGACATCGCCGTGCTGCACGAGGCGGGCAAGTTCCGGATGTGGGGATCCTGGCGGCCGAAGAAGAGCCTGGCGTTGTTCGAGAGTGAGGACGGCGTGCACTGGAGCCAGCCGCAGGTCGTGCTGCCGCCCAATGAAGCCACCGGATGGGAAGAGGACATCAACCGGCCCGCCGTCGTGAAGAGGGGCGACGGCTACCACATGTGGTACACCGGCCAGGCGCGGGGCCAGTCATGGATCGGTTACGCAACCAGCGCCGACGGCAAGACCTGGAAACGCATGAGCGTTGAACCCGTGCTCTCTCCCGACGCCCCGTGGGAGAAGGTCGCCGTGATGTGCCCGAGTGTGATCTGGGACGAGCACGCCGGCCTGTTTCGCATGTGGTATTCCGGCGGTGAGCAGTACGAGCCCGATGCGATCGGGTACGCGACCAGCCCGGACGGGTTGCACTGGACGAAGCACGCAGCGAATCCGGTGTTCACCGCCGAGGCGAGCCACATCTGGGAGCAACGAAAAGTGGCGGGCGTGCAGGTGCTCCGCCACAAGGACTGGCACTACATGTTCTACATCGGGTATCGCGACATCGACCACGCTCAGATCGGGATCGCCCGTTCCCGCGATGGCGTGACCAATTGGGAGCGCCATCCTGGTAATCCGATCGTCCGGCCGTCGCAGGACGGATTTGACCAGGACGCCTGCTACAAGCCATTCGCGGTTTTCGAGGGCAAGCGATGGCTGCTTTGGTATAACGGCCGCCACGGGGGGCTCGAGCAGATCGCTCTTGTCCTGCACGATGGGGAAGATTTTGGTTTTGGCAATTGAGAACGCCAGGAGGTCCCCTCTGCCCAAGTGGTCCATTGCATCACGGATTTGACGAAGGACCCTCGAGGAAGCGAAATACCTCGAAAATCGGGCGGCCGTGCCGGTCGCTTATCGTTGTCAGTACTTTCTTGCGATAGCCCAGGGGCTGCGCAAGCTCATCGAGACGCGCGCTCACGCCGAGCACCAGAGCGTTCCCGGCCGTGTGGCCGACGAAGACGGCGTCTTTGTCTGCGAGCATCCGCACTACGACCTCGCGATCGGCACGATCCAGGCCACCGTCCAGCGAGTGCCAGCCGAACCGGAGGTCAAGGCGCCCCTGGCTGAGCGCCAGCAGCGGATAGAAGATTCCCCAATCCATGAGGTACACACGGCCTGAAGAGGCGCCTGGAAACCCCGGTGGATTGGCCCGCAGGTACGCGGCCAGAGGGTCGATGGCGTCGGTCCAGATGGTCGTGGCGCCACAGCCGATAAGTTGCGCTATGTGGCGATTAAGAATGAGGACATTCGAACCGCAGACGAGTACGACCACAAGCACGATCGCAATCAATCCTCTGTGGCCCAGCCGCTTCGCGGTCTCCGCCAGAGCGGAGGCAACGAACAATTGCGGAAAAGGCCAGAGCAGGACAGCGTGATGCTGTCCGGTTCCCGCCCCCTTCGTGAACGCCATCTGCGACCAGACTGCGGCGCTGAAAATGAGAGCGAACAGCATAGGTGCGCGCGCGGGCGTGCGCCAAAGCCAGGGCAGCAGGATGAGCGCAAGAATGCCAGCGGCCGGCAAGAGCCCGGCGCGGGGCCCGGCGGCTGTGTCCAGTTCAACGGAGGCGCGCTCGAACGCGTTCGCGGGTCTGCCGGGGCAGGGCGTTGAGTGGTCTCTGACGATGTATCCCGAGAGCGAAGGGCCAATCAGCGCGGAACCCTCGAGCGCGCCCCGCAGCATGAGCGCCTTATCCGCAACGCCGGTCACCGAAAACTGTGCGGTAGTCCGAAAGGTCTTCAGCGGCTCAGCGGCGTTGTACGCGAGAACCGGGGCCGCACCGATCAGAAACCCGGCAACTGCGATGGCGATGTTTCGGAGCGTCAGCTTCGAGGACAGCGCGCGAGGAAACACGACAGCGGCGGCAACCAGGAGGCCCACCAGCGACCAGGAGAATAGCGCCTTATCCCAGAGTGCGGCTCCGAATACGAAGAAACCCCCACCGAGACAGGGCAGGGCGCCGGTTCGATGGAAACGCCACAGTAAGAGGCAGCCCGAGACGAGCAGGAAGTGCTGAAGAACAACCGGGCCCCAGTCGAAGCAGGTCGTGAGGACAAAAGTCGCATCGGTGGTCAGCAGGGCTGCCGCAATCACGCCTGTACCGGTTCCGCAGGCGTTTCTTGCGAGCACAAAGAACAGCCAGATCGTGACAGCGCCCAGGAACAATACGGGAAGCCGGATCGACCACGGTGACGGAGGCCACAGGTCGAGGATTGGACGGTAGATCCAGGCCTTCAGGGCGCCGACATAAACCATCAGCATCGTCGGAATGCGGTGGCCCAGGATTCGGATCGACCCCTGGACGGTGGTGTCTGGCGCATAGAGCGGGCCCGTGAAGAGCAGCTCGTCATTCTGAAGACCAACGCAGGGAATGAAGACCAGACCTTGAAGGAGAAAGAGAATGCAGAAGGCAGGGCCGACCAGCCGTTTGCCCGGCGTGGCCGCGATAGACCGTGCGGTCGTCGTGAGAGCGTGCATGACTTAGCGGTTCAGAACGATCGCTCCGAGTGCAGGCGCATTCCCGGACCGCCGTCCCGAACTTCTCGAGAGCAGGAAAAACCGGTGCGATTCGGACGCCACCGCGATGTGCGCCGGGCCGGCAGCCTCGATACCGACCTTCCGGAACTCTTCGGGCAAGAAAAAGTCGCGGCCGGGGCTGCAGCGGATCACATCGGCCACCTCCGAAACTGATCGGGCCATGATCACGGTCGCCACCGATGATGCGTCCGGAGCCCGCCATGACTCGAGCCGATCCGCATACACCGGCAGTCCGGCGGGCAGGGCGCAGAACTCGTTTGGCGGCAAAATGATCCCCAGCCAGTAGAAGAAGCGCGCTGTCTTGCTGTAATCAATCGAATCTACTATGTACAGATAGCGGACCTTCGGCAAGTCCAGGACCGAAGAATAATACTGGTCATCCGGCGATACGATGACCAGTTCGTTGGCGCGCCGCAGGCGGCTGTAACGGTCCAGCGCAGGGGCGGACGGAACCGTACCCTGCCGGTAATCAAGTCCCCACATCGCATCCGCCGCGCGAACTTTCACGCCAAAAGCTGCGATGAGCACGGCGCATGTGATGAAGGCGGCACGGCCGCGCAGCAGTGGCGAGAACCGGGCGCCGATCAGTGCGAGGGCGGGCAGGACGGGCAAGAGATAGTACGTTGCACGATTGCCAAATGCGGTCAGACAGGCGCATCCAATCACGATCCAGACCGTGAGAAGGCGCGCCTGCGTTTGATCGGTGCGCCTCCAAGCCATGGCGAGCCATGGCAACGCGCTCACACACAAAACCGCCAGGACCGGATCGATCCGGACCATGCTTTCGAGGTAGAACCACAGCTTCACTCCGCCAGCGGTCATCGCAGGCCCCGTGATGCCCATCCCGACAAGCTGGACCTTAAGATACTCGGTGAGAAACCAGTCTCTGTGCACGGCCAACTGGTAAATGTGCCAAGGAGCGGCGATCGCCGCGGCGAGGGCGCATGCCAAAACTACGCGGCCCAATGCCGGACGTCTTCCTTTTCCGGACAGCACCCAATAGCCGAGCAGTATAAGTAGCAGCATGACGCCGGCAGCGCTCTTGGTCATGATTGCCGCTCCGGACAGTACACCGAAGATGGCCGCGGCCCGCCGGTTCTCCAGACGCGTATCCATCGAGAGCACAAACATCGCCGCGACAACGAACAGCGTAAGGAGCACATCCGTCATGAAGGTGCGTGACAGGACATGAAACAGGGGCGTGCCAAGAAGCAGAATTATTCCGGCCAGCGCAACAACAGGCGGCTGCGACCGCCTCAGCCACAGATACACCAAAACGCAACAGAGGGCTCCAGCCGCGACAACCGGCAGCCGCAGCGCAAAGGCGGATACGCCGAACAGGCTCATGCTGGCGGCCCCCGCCCACATCAGCAACGGCGGTTTGTTGAGTAAGAACCGGTCGAGGTATATGGCGGTCGCCCAGCTACCGGTGCGAACCATACGGGCGGCGGCGTGGCCATAGTGCGATTCGTCCATGGCCCTGAACGAGAAGACCGGATCGATACGCGCGCTAGCAAGACCGGTGCCCTCGAGATTGAAACCAATTGCGAAACTCGCGAGTACTGCGGCAGCGGCAACCTCGGCAACGATCCAGCGTATCCAGCATGATCGCGATGTGGTCATCTACCGATCGGAGTTATCCGGGTTCCCTATTTTGGACTCTCGAGTTCCGGTCAGTATACACCCACACGAGTGTCCGGCTAAAAGTAAAACAGAATCAATCGGTTGCCGGAATCACTTAAATAACTCCCGCAGAAGCCTGCAGCACGGCCGCCTGTTCTTCCCGGCCCGGGTGGGGACTGACTGCTCTGTCCCAGCGAAGCGCGTGGACAGAGCAGTCTGTCCCCGGTCTACTATCAGCGATTCTCGAATCTATCGTCCGCGCACCCGCTGACAGCCCGCCGGGCGCCTCCGCTACACTGGTTGATACTGGCGATGGGGAGCGAGGCGAGTGGACAGAGCTTTCTGTCCCCATCGCGCAATGAGAGGAGTGTCCATGCGGAGAACCGTGGTAGCGGCGTTGTTGGTGGCGGCGGTGTGCGTGCTGGCGGTCGTCTCGGCGGGCGCCAAGGCCGACCCGCGCCTGAAATCGGCCACGCGCAGTGAAAAGAACGGCTGGATCTTCGTGCACCTGGAAGGCTCGCCGGCCGAGGTGGGGTTCCAGCACGGCTACCTGCTGGCGCCTGAGATTCACGATGCGCAAAAGCTCATTGCCCTGCTGCTCGAGCGGGATACGAAACGCGGCTGGAAGTTCTTCCGCGATGCCGCACGCTACATGCTGTGGCCGAAGACGGAAGCCGAATACCGCGCGGAACTCGAGGGCATGTCGGAGGGCTTGAAGGCGCGCGGCGTGAAACTCGACGCGCTCGACCTGACCGCGATGAACGCGTGGCAGGAGCTCTCGCCCTATTGGTTCAAGTGGCGTGAGGGAAGGGAAGGTCACGGCGTGCTGCTCTCGGCGCCGGAGCACTGCAGCGCGTTTGTCGCAACCGGCAGCTACACCAAAGACGGGCGCCCGGTGATCGGGCACAATGCCTGGACCGGCTACATGGAAGGCGAGCGCTGGAACATCATCTTCGACATTCAGCCGCAAAGCGGCCAGCGGATTGTGATGGACGGCTTCCCCGGCCTGATCCACAGTGGTGACGATTTCGGCGTTAACCAGGCCGGGATCATGATCACCGAGACCACCATCTCGCAGTTCTCCGGCTTCGATCCTGACGGCATCCCCGAGTTCGTGCGGGCGCGCAAGGCGATGCAGTATTCCACATCGATCGACGATTTCGCGCGCATCATGCAGGAAGGCGACAACGGCGGATATGCGAACACGTGGCTGGTGGCAGACCGCAACACGGGCGAGATCGCGAGCCTGGAGCTGGGCCTCAAAAACGTCACCCTCCAGCGCAAGCGGGACGGCTACTTCGTGGGATCCAACTTCGCCGAGAACGAGAAGCTCGTGCGCGAAGAGACCACGTTCAACACGAAGGACCTCTCGAACAGCCCGAACGCGCGCCGGGTGCGGTGGGAGCAGCTCATGGCCGGGAACAAGGGGAAGATCGACGTGGCAGCCGGCGAGCGGTTCCTCTCCGACCACTTCGACAGCTACGCCAGCAAAGAGGACCCGAACGAGCGAACTCTGTGCGGGCACATCGACCTGTCTCCCCGCGGCATGAAGCCCTGGCAGCCCGAGTACGGCGCAGCGGGCGCGGTCCAGGCGAAGGTGACCGACGCGGCGATGGCGGAACGCATGGCGCTGGTGGCGTCGATGGGCCACTCCTGCGGCATTCACTTCCGCGCGGGAGCGTATCTCAAGGCGCATCCTGAGTTCGCCTGGATGAAGGGGCTCCTCCGCGACATGGAGTCTCATCCGTGGACCGAGTTCGCCGCAATGCAGGGGAAGGCGGGGCGGTAGGCGTCTGGCACACCGCGGGTCCGTTCGTCCCGCCGTAGACCACGTTGCTCACCCACTGCACGCTCGCCTGGTCCGTCAGCCCCGAGGGCCGGCCGATGG